>Ga0209401_1000001_pt1 | contig 271351 bp, 301 predicted proteins | sample M_140807_MF_Meta_FD_187318 | JGI IMG/M metagenome (GOLD analysis project Ga0209401, IMG submission 187318) | Freshwater microbial communities from Lake Montjoie, Canada to study carbon cycling - M_140807_MF_MetaG (SPAdes) (version 2) | ecosystem: Environmental > Aquatic > Freshwater > Lake...
GTTGAATCAACAGCACCAGTGATTGAGCCATTGTCAGCCACCACTCGGCCTTCTCTTTTGGCTTGAGCAATGTCGAGTTTGGCCGTCTGTCTAGCTTCTTTGTCTGCTAAACCGCTAGCTGCTGGTTTTATGGTCCACTGTGTGGTAGTTATTTTATCAACTCTTTGCCAGACAGCTCCATCATAGATGCGCCAGTCTTGTTCGCCATACGCAGGGTAGGCACCGCTGGTTCCAGCAACAGTGTTATCGTAAGCATCTCCCAAAGTGCCAACACCATCAGTCAGTGTGGGAGTGTTAGTAAAAGCGTTCCATGTGCCTTTGTATGTTGCGGCAGTTATTATAGTGGCATCCAATGAACCACAAACTGCTGCGGCTTTGGCCATGTAATTGTCTATTGTGGCGTTGCCCTTGATGATGCCAATACTGGTTCCATATTCATCATACAAGAAGTTGCCTGCTGTCACTGCAAAATCACCTGTTGAATGACTGGTCAGTGTGAAAGCAGAGCCTATTCCCAACGATGTTACATACAGTTTGTATGAGACACTGTCTGTTGCTCCCAAAGCACCCGCATAATTCAAACTCCAAATAGCTGAGTAAGGTGGAACAATCTCAGTATTGGTATGTGGTGGATTGATATTTTTTGTGAGAATAGCCCCACTTGCTATAGTCAGTGTTGATATGCCGTTTGCTGCCATGTTGTTTTTCTGTAATGTTTGTAATATTTACCAAAATACACTTATTATATTAGTTTGCTTAAATACTGTATCAACAAACACATTTGGAGATCCTCCAATGAATCTCAGACAAATCAGCATAGACCTTGTGATAGGCCAGCGAATACAGTTGGGCAGTCATGTGGCTACCATCACTAAAATTGAACAGCACAGCAGTGGCGACATCAGCATAGGCACCACACGCGGCAGTCGTAAAGTGCTCACATTTAGATTGTTGCCGGAAGAAACCACTGTAAGTAGTGTGCCAGCTGACAAATATCGCTAAATATTTTTATGAAACTGCAAGAAATTGGCATAGACATCACACAAGAAGTGGCAGCCAGCAAGTCACTGTGTCGCAGCCGCAAAAGCAATTCAGAACTGGGAGCCAGTCAATTGGCATCCTGCAAGAGTCAAGGTCTGAGACGCAGAGAAGGCAAAAAAAGTTTCAAGATAGGTCGCAAACGAATCAAGGTCAAGGACAAGATCATCAAAGGAAAACCTTATGGAGGACCTTTGCCCTTGTACAGTAGATGATAAGATTTCTCAATAAAATATTGGTCAGCACACCTCTGATGGGCACTGATGCCACATTTGACAAATCTGTGATAATGATCTATGAAGAAAGCATCAATCACGTGGCCGGAGTGATATTGAACAAACCCAACATCACCACAGTGAATGAAGTGTTTCGTATCAAAGGATTCAAGACCACAGAGTTTCGCAGAGACAAGTTGTTCATGGGAGGACCTGTGAATCATGATCACGTGATGCTGTTGCACTCAGATGAATGGAAGAGCAACAATACCCTCATGTTGGGCAACGGATATGCCATCACATCTGATCACATCATGCTGGATAAATTTTATCTGGGAGACAGACCAAAATTTTGGAGAATGATCTGTGGCGTATCACTGTGGACCCCTGATCAGTTGGAGATGGAGATCAAACGCAAATATTGGATGATACTGGACAATGCCAAAAAAGAAATGATTCAAGAACCCAAGTGGGCTCGTCAATGGCAACTGTCAGTGGATCAGGTCAGTCAGCAAACCATAGATAAATTCTTCAATTAGACACCACCATAAATACAATCATGCTGCCAATTGACAAATTCACACAGGTCACGGATCAACTGAAAGAGTCCGGCAACTATCGTGTGTTCAATGACATACAGAGAGAAAGGGGCAGTTTTCCCACCTCCATATGGCATTCCAAATACAACATCAAAAAAGTGGTCAATTGGTGTTCCAATGATTATCTTGGCATGGGCCAACACAAGGTTGTGTTGGATGCCATGCGTACAGCATTGGATCATGTGGGAGCAGGTTCTGGTGGTACTCGAAACATTTCAGGTACCTCACATTATCACGTGGCATTGGAGCAAGAGTTGGCTGTGTTGCATCGCAAACCAGCTGCATTATTGTACACGTCTGCCTACGTCGCAAATGAATGGACGTTGATCGCTTTGAAAAAAATCATTTCGGATGTTGAATACGTAAGTGATGATAAAAATCACGCCAGTCTCATTCAAGGTATGAGACACAGTGGTGCTGTGAAGCATGTATTCCGACATAATGATATGAAGGATCTAGAAAGCAAACTGATGGCCGTCAAAGGCACTCCCTGCATTGTCTTTGAATCCGTGTATAGCATGGATGGGAGCGTAAGTTTGATTTCTGAAATTTGCGAACTTGCCGACAAATACCACGCCATAACTTACATAGATGAAGTGCATGCCGTGGGTTTGTACGGCGAGCAAGGCGGAGGCATGGTGCAACAGTTAGGTCTAGAATCCAGAGTGGACATCATCAATGGCACCTTGGGCAAAGCATTTGGCTGTCATGGTGGATACATTGCTTCAGCTGCAGAATTGATTGATGCTGTGAGATCAGTGAGTTCAGGATTTATTTTTACCACTTCGCTGCCACCAGTGGTGTGTGCAGGTGCCACTGCCAGTATTAAATTTTTACGAGATGAAACAGGTCAGGTATTGAGAGAAAAACATCAAAGCATGGTGTATCAGACCAAACAGGCACTGAGAGCAGCCCACATAGAAATATTGGAGAATCAAACACACATTGTGCCGGTGATGGTGAGAGATCCAAAAAAATGTAAAAAAATAAGTGATCATCTGTTGTATGAGCATGACACATATATTCAACCCATCAATTATCCCACAGTGCCTGAAGGTACCGAAAGATTGAGAATAGCACCCACTCCCAATCACAATCAAGTGATGATAGACACATTAATCAAAGGGCTCATCACAGGGTTCACTAAATACAACGACTAAACATGTTTAAAAAAATTAAAAAATATTTGATCACTGTATTCTCAGATTGGGCAAACTATGTGTATGCTCCCAATAAACAAAAGTCCCCCCGCAAATAATGAGTGACTCCATAAATAATTTGATGGATGACAGTCATTTATACGAACAACTCACGTTGGAAGAACTGTTTCAGGAAGAGATTGACCATCTACAAATGGCCATAGATGAATTGGATGGTGAAGGGCTGACAGAAGAAAATCAGACCAAGATATTGAAGTATCGTATAGTACAAGAATATTTTCGAGCCAGAATAGACAGCCTCACGGGCCACACAGGTGTGAACCCACCCAAAGCAGATTCAACTCTGCACTAAAAATATTAGACTAGGGTAAAAAACTGGAGATTGAAGTCACCACGGCCAACGCAAAAAGTGCAATTCCGCAGATGCCTGCCAGCACTGCATACACTGGTTCATATTCCATCCAGTGCAACTTGACCTTCTTCTTGGTGCTGCTCAACCAACGATTTTCACAAATGTTATAAGGTAACATATTTTACTTTTATTATATGGGTCACGGCAGACAAAAGACACTGCTGATGTCTGCCACAACCGTTATGATTAGTTTTGTATTAAAAACTACTTCTTCTCAACACCATTAACAAATGCTTTGGTGAATTTCTCTACATTAGATTGAAATTCTTTCACATTGTTAAGGATGGCTTCTGGTTTGAAAGATTCTTGCACTTTTGCATTGAACTTTTTCATACCTTCCATCAACACCTGAGTGTTTTCTGCATAAGATTGACCATTGGTCACAAACTCATTGAACTTTTGAGCTGTGTGGATGATGTCTTCAGCGGCAATGGTAGGGGCTTTGAATTCGGCCACCACTTGATCGCCTTCTTTTCTTAGGCTGTACTCATACTCTTGTTGTTTGATTGTGTAGTTGAACTCGGCGATTGATTTCGCAAGTCCTAATAGGTCGGCACGGATTTCGTAGCCGTTTCTTGTTGTTGTAGACATGTTGTTCTCCTTTTGTGTGTGTTTGTGTCTGTGTTACACCATTGTAACTTCAATAATATAACAGTGTTATTTATCAAAGTCAACTTCTTTTTTGCTGCAATGCAGCAATCTTTTGCTGCAAACGCATATCAATTCTACCAAAATCCATAAAATATCACCAAATTCATAAATAACACATATGATTAGTGATATCAAACAGCGTCAGATACTCAGTCTCAATGAATGGGAACAGAGCCTACTGTTTGCTGAGCTCAGCATGATTGCCTACAATGACGAAAAAAAAGCCACAGCACAGGCAAAAGAAATAGGATTCACAGAAGTGCATTTCTTTGATCACAAAGGTGCTCAGGGTTACACTTTTGAAACTGCCACAGATCTAGTGGTGGCCTGCAGAGGCACTGAACCCACAGAATTCAATGACCTAGCAGCAGATCTCAGAGCGTTGCCTGTGAAAAGCCGCACCATGGGCAGGGTACACAAAGGATTCAAATTGGAAGCAGACAAGATCTGGGAAGGATTAAAAAAGCAGATTGAAACATCAGAAAAAATCACATGGTTCACTGGACACAGTCTGGGTGCTGCCATGACCACACTTTGTGCTGCAAGATGTTTTTATTTGGCTCCACAGATCACTGTGGGTGCCATATTCACTTATGGTTCGCCCCGAGCAGGTTGGAGAGGGTTTGTGAACAATCTACATGTGCCACACTGGCGCTGGGTCAACAATGCAGACATGGTCACACGTGTGCCATTGACTGTGATGGGCTATGTGCATCACGGCAAAATCAGATACATCAACACTTTTGGCAATGTGAGAGAGTTTACCTACTGGCAAAGATTCAAGGACAAATGGCGTGGCATATGGCGTGGGTTGAAGAAATTGTCATTCAAGAATTTCAGTGATCATGGCATGGCCAATTATGTGGCTCACATTGCCAAAAAAGTTCAAAACAAAGAATATCCACAGCAATAACCCCCAATAATACACGCAGTTAATCACTTGACAACCGCCCAGCACAGTGCTATAATTAAACACATGGTGTTTTTGGTAACATTTGACGGTAAATACCTTGAAAGCATCATATGAAAAAACAAACTAGATCCATTTTACAGGAACTGAACACAGTTTACAGAGCCAAAGACCTGGATCACATCGTGGAAGCCAAAGGCAGCAACATCATAGAAAGTGCCATCAATCTGTTGGCAGTGATCAATGAGAAGTATGATCCTGAAACTGCTCAAGAGTTGGAGCGACGTTTTATCAATTCCATACGCAATGGTGACAGTAAAAAATTCAAAACAGGTATTAAAAAAATTCAAGAAGGCGAGAGCGAATAATGCAACTCAAAGAAGGTGGCAATATCTTCAAAGGTGCTGAAGGAGAATTGCTCACAGGTAGAATCAATCAAGCAGATGTGGCTCCCACAGTGAAATGGTTGGAAGGCATCACAGGATTATCTTTGCAGGATGCCATGTTGGGCACCACAGGCAAGGCAGCCACCAGCGGTGATATGGATTTGGGTGTGGATGAAAGCAAAATCAGCAAAGACGAATTGGTAGCAAAATTATCTCAGTGGGCACAATCACAACAGCAAGATCCCAAACAGTGGGTGCGCAAAAGTGGTATCTCTGTACACTTCAAAACTCCCATTGGCGGTGATATGAAAAAAGAAAAATTTGTTCAAACAGATTTTATGTTTGGAGATCCCACATGGCAAAAGTTCAGTCTGCAAGGTGGCACAGTGGGCAGTGATTACAAAGGTGTTGATCGTCACATATTGCTGGCCAGCATTGCCAAAGCATTGGGATATCGTTGGAGTCACAACTATGGATTGCTCAATCGCGAAAGCAATCAACCAGTGAGCAAAGATCCAGACAGAATTGCTCAACTGTTGTTGGGTGTGGATCACACAGCCAAAGATTTAAACAGTGTGGAGAGTATCCACAAAATTATTCGTGGCCGTTCTGATTATGAAAAATTAATAGCAGATGCTGTGGAGTCATTTGCCAAAGCAGGCAAGCGATTGCCTGAACACACAGTGGAAGGTTCTAATGTGTGGTTTAGAAACATGATGAATGTGGTGGGCAGATGAAATTAGTAGAATTCAAAACAATTACAGGACGTTGTGATATATTGCTGGAAGATGCCAGAATACATCACCTGGAAGATTTTGTGCTGTGGAATGGCAGTCAAGGAGCCAGTCAAGCATTGGACGCACTCAGTAATATTAATAAAAATTTAAAAAGTGTCACAATCAAATGGGATGGTGCAGTGGGAGTGATCTTTGGAAGAAATCCCAATGGAGAATTCATATTCACAGACAAAGCAGGATTTGTGGCCAAAGGCTATGATGGTAGAACCACCAATGCAGATGATTTGGGTGCCATGATACAAGGTCGTGCCAAAGATGTGAGCAAGGCAGCGGACTATAAAGTTTTTGCTGACAAAATGAAATCAGTGTTTCCCATCATTGAATCTGCCACTCCAGAAAACTTGGCGGGGTATTACCGAGCAGACATATTGTATTTTCAACAGCCTGAATTAAAAGATGGCAGATACCAGTTCAAACCCAATGTGGTCACCTACAGTGTCACACCAGACAGTGTGTTGGGCAAAAAAATTGCCAAAAGTTCTGTGGGCGTGGTGATTCACAGCATGATCAATGAGCAGGGCACTGAACAGTCTGTGCCAGATGATTTAGAATTCAAAGGCAGCAAACTGCTGGTGGTGCCACCAGTCACTGTGAGCAATCCTGTGCAGTTGGATACCACTCAGTTGGCTCAGGTAAAATCCATGCTGACACAACATGCCCGAGACATTGACACAGTGTTGGATCGCAACAAATTGACTGCAATGAAAGTGTCAGATTTTGCCAACATACTGTACACCTATGTGAACAGCAAAGTGCTCACTGGCATGAAAGACTTGGGCAGAGATTTTGTAAAATGGCTCACAACCACCAGTGCTGTGAGTCGCAACAAACAAGGCAAAATTGTGGATTATGTGAAACAGAATGTGGTGGGATTCAATGCACTGTGGAAAGTGTTTGCAGGCATTCAAGCAGCCAAAGATTCAGTGATTGCACAATTGGACAATCAAGGTTCGGATGTGACTGCCAGCATCAACGATCAACCAGGTGGTGAGGGCTATGTGATACAAACAGCTCAAGGCCCAATCAAATTGGTGAACAGAGCAGGGTTCTCAAAAGTGAATTTTGCACTAAATAGATAGTATGGTAAAAGCAACAGATTTCATGCCCAAAAAGATCAGCATCATGGATCCAGCAGATGATCCCAATGCAGGACTGGACAAAGAATTCAAACAGGACACCATGTTCAATCAGTTGGGCAAAGTGTTGGACAGCAGAGGCAATCCAAACCCTATCACACACGTGACCACAGATGATGGTGAAAAACACCCCATCACTGCACAGCAGGCACGAGCACTGAGAGCATTGGCCACTGCAGAAAATGTGAAACCAGCCACAAAATTACAATTTACCAAAGACATTCAAACAGGTGCAGGCATTAAAAAGTTTTTGTCACAGCCTGACACCAAGAATTATGTGAGCACTTTTGTGGACACCTACATGAAGGGTCAAACTGTGTACACGCCCACCACCAAGTACTAACCCCCCAAAAATTAACACTGTAGAGAATTTTGGCATCAGATGCCATAAATAATCACAACCAGTCCACGGAGCGTGGATTTGGCCATTAACAATGATAAAAGGAGAACAACAATGGCTACAGTAACAAACACAAACCAACCCGTGATTTCTTTAAATCAAGGTATTGGTGGAAGAACCACAATCGTAAACGTTGCAAAAACCAACATGACAAACGCAGAAGTGAACACTATCCTAACGGATATTGCTTACGATGGCTTTACCATCGCTGGCGTTTCGACTGCTGATGGATCAGCGTTTTCAACTGGAGTAACTGACAACTTACAAGTTGCAGTTCAAGGCACAGCAACCTACTCAGCAGAGGGCTCAAACGCTCACGGTGTATCAGGTGCAGTGACTACAGTGTTAACAATATTTGCTTAATTAGAAATAATTGGGTAAGTTATTAAATTAAAGGGCGTTCAGGAAACTGGGCGCCCTTTTTTATTGACTGTTAAATACCCACAATATGTACCAAGTTTATTCACTCATAGACATTACCAAAACTGATCAGCATCGCCACAAAAGCAATGATCGCTGTGCTGTGGATCAACAGAGCAACTACAATGTGTTTGAACAGTGTCTCATGCTGAGAAGCAATGTCAACATACACAGTCGTCCAGTGGCTCTGCACAAGGATGTGAAACAATTTGCCTTTGGAAGCAGATATCAAGGTCAGCATCAGATTTGGTTCATGGAGTTTGACACAGATCAGCCAAACTATGTCACTGTGCAACAACTGCAGGAAGATTTCAACATGGTGCCCATGATCTCCAATCTCAAAGAGAGCATCAACATCAACAACAATATTTTTATCACTCAAGATCCTCAGAACACAAACATAGTGTTTTATAAAAACAGCACACTTAAAACCACAGACTAGCAGATAAATATCTGTATGAGCGAACTGGAAAAAGAAAATTTAGAAGCACACGTGGATCTTTGCGCCGAGCGTTACAAAGCCTTGGAAGCACGTCTCACTGCCATTGAAGAAAAAGTGGCTGAGTTGCATTCAGAAATGCTCAAAGGCAACTCAGGCATGACCAAAACCATCATAGTGGCCACTGGCGCCATAGTCACAGGCCTGCTCAGCACCATAGTCACACTGCTGATGAAATTCCCTGGGTAATCGCCCACACACGCTAAATACATCAAAACAACAATCATTGCTATGAAAATTGTGGAAATACTGTCAGAATCTGTGGTTTCAGTCTGGGGTCGCAAAGGCAGCGGCATGGCCAGACGCTATAGATGCACAGCCGGCATTCGCAAAGGACGTATTGTGAGCAGTCCTACCACTTGTACCAAACCCAAAGATATCAAAAAATCTTTTAGATTCAAAGCCACCAGAGCTCGCAGAGGATCAGCCATGGGAATCAAAGCATCCAGAACCAAACGTGCCACAGTCAGCAGTCGAGTGAGAAAATTAAACATTGGTCAAGCACGTCAAAAACTTAAACCCTATAAACCTGGCAAAAGAAAGCCCATAAGAAAATGAGATTAAAAGAATTTGCACCCAATGATTATTTGAATAAGGTCTTGAAAAAAGTAGGACCCAATGCCATACGCACAGGCGCACCCATGCCTCAGAATGTGCTGCCCAAAGGTCCCATTAAGACTGCTGCACCTGCAGTGAAATCCACCATGAACAAAATGAACACTGCTACCAACAAAAATTTATTGAAACCTGGACAGAAATTACCCATGCCCACAGCACCCGGCAAGGAGACAGACATGGATATCATGGCAGTGGGTCCTGACACAGTGAAATTACAGAGCAAAGATCCCAAAAATCCAGGAGAAGTCACTGTGAAGAAAAAAGACCTGGATCCAGTGATCAATAATCTCATGCAGAGAAGCAGAGGACAACAGACCACACGATGAAGATCAACGAATTGATATCAGATTTTGAAATATATGTCAGCAATGAAGAATCTGCTCTGTTGAGCCGCATGCAGAATCAAACACCCATTGTCAGTTTCACAGAGAGAGAACAATTCATCATTGAGAATCTCATAAGAAAATCTTTGATAACTAAAATTATTAAAAATAATCAAACATGGGTGGTGAGCAATGAAAGATCGCAAGACGGTTGCTAGAGAAATACTCAAACTCATAGATCGTGAAGCACAAACACTGTGCATGCCCATTCAACAGGGTAACAGTGTGCGAATCAAGCACATGGTGGTGCGTGATAGCCGTCATGGATTTTTGGTGTTCAACATCATCACTGGTGAGCAGGTGGCTCGCACTTTCAGCAAAACCGCAGCAGTGGCCATTGCCAAAAGTCACGCAGAAGGCAAGACTCGCAGCACTGCCAACATACTCAAAATTGACGAAAAAATACAACAAAAATACAATGATTGCGTGCATTTCAAACACACCATATATTTCAGCGAAGATCACAACCGTAAATCCGCTGCAGAAATACGCTATGATGTGGCTTGGGATGATGTTTTAACGCTGAGATCTGAACTGGATCATTATATCTTTGACTAAATAAATTCAAGCAAGGACTTTATTATAATGAAATTTACACAACTGATCAAAACTCTCACAGCAGAAGACCTTAACAACAGGGTGGCGCAGATGTTTGGTTCTAAAATCAATTTGGAATCATTCACAGCAGAACAACTGTCCACTGCCCGTGACAAATTGGCCAATCAATTATTGACCATTGAAAATCAAACCAACTTTGATGCCATACATTCAAGTGAAGCATATCAAAAAAATAGATTATTTTTAAAAGTGATTGAACAAAAAATTGAAGAATTATCACAGACAGATGAGAAGGCACAAAGTCCCTACGCAATAGGCATGGCACAGGCCATGAAGAGCACAGGTGATCAACCACCACTTAAAAAATCCACAATTAAAAAAGCACACGATATTGCCAAGTCAGTGGAAAAAAATGAAAGTGAAACCACAGTGGATGAAACAATGTCACGTCAACATTTTCAATATGTGGCTGACACATTAAAAGATATTCAAGATCCAGCTAAGAGAGCAGAATATGCCAAACATCATTCGGCCATATTCCAACATTTTAATCCAAATTTTGATCATGCAAAATTTATGTCAGCAGCAGGAATAGAAATGAAAGAACCAGCAGAAGCAGTGGCCGAAGCCAAACCAGATTTTTTAGACATGGACAAAGACGGAGATAAAAAAGAACCTATGAAAAAAGCCATTCAAGACAAAAAGAAAAAGAATATCAAAGAAGGTGCTGAAGAGTCAGCTAGAATAGTAATGAGCGCCAATGGATTGGTGGACAAAATTACAGGCTGGATGGAAGACACAGCAAAAATGCAAACAGAAGTGATGTTGGAATTAGGCGATAGTATCCGAGACGAGATGGGATCTGAAAAATCAGAACAATTTGTTAACACCATGAAACCATCTTTAGAATCATTGTACTCACAATTGGAAACCACAAGAAAATCATTCACAGACGGCGTAGCTGTTCTGACAGGCGAAGAAGCGCCGGCAACTTTGGGCGCGGATGCTCCAACAGATGACATTGAAGATCTTGAAACAGAAGTAGAACCAGAAGTAACACCAGACACAGCAGATGACTTCACTGCTAGCGAACCAGCCACAGGCGGTGAAGAACCTGCAGACAGAAAAAAAAGAGAATCAATCATCAGAAGATCTCCAAGATTGGCAGAAATGCTATCACGCACTTCAAAAAAAAAGGCTTAATAGCAGAATCTGAAAACAACGCTCTTATTCAAGTATTAAGAAATTTTATTTCCACAGCCAACAGCAATCAGCAATCTGCCTACATCAATTACATGGCACTGAACAAGATCATGCAGAATGTCAAAGGCAATCAATACAATTTTGATGCACTTAAAAATGCCTATGACACCGATGTTAATCTTAAATCATTGATCAAAAATTTTGACCGAGATGGTATCACACTACGCACTGATCTAACCAAAAACAACACAGCTCCTATCAAACCAAAAAAGAATTCAGTGGATAGATTGGCACAGCAGGCAGTTAAAAAACGATCCAAATAAAAAGATTGACACCCATCCACACAAACTATATACTAACACAATGAGCGAAAGAACCAAAGCGGATATAATCTCCGACATCAACACAGTGATAGAAAAATATGTGCTGCCAGCAGTGGGCAGTCATGGTGGTGCTGTGAAGTTGGTTGATTTCGATCCACTCACAGGAGTTTTGAAATTACAGATGGGCGGGGCCTGTTCAGGCTGTGCCGGCAGCAAGATGACACTGAAGAATGGCGTGGAGAAAATTTTGTTTCACTATGTGCCTGAAGTTAAGAGCATTGAAGCAGAAGATGACGAACAAAGTCAAGTGGATCCTTATTTGAGTCATCCCATAGACTATCCTTCGGCCAATGAGATGTTGGATGAGCTCACACACCTCAGCAAGTTCGTCACACCAGACGAAGATAGAAAATAGAATCAATGACACTATTGAAGCCCAAATACCAGTACGAGAATCTCAAAAGAGTATTGGTGGATGGCAAAAGATTGTACAGTTGTCCCAATGGAGAAGCACTGCCGTCAGTGACTACCATACTGGACAGCACCAAAGACAAAACACATCTGATGGAATGGCGTCGCAAAGTGGGCGAAGAACAAGCCACAGCAATCACTCGTGAAGCCAGTGGCATCGGCACAAGGATGCACAAATATCTAGAACAATACATAGAGCGTGGCAGCTGGGGAGAAGCCGGCAGCAATCCTTATGCACTGCAGGCACACCAGATGGCTCAGGTGGTGGGCAAAAATGCATTGGTGCATGTGGATGAAGTGTGGGGTTCAGAGGTGAGCCTTTACTTCCCACAGATTTATGCAGGCACCACTGACTGCGTGGGCACCTACAAAGGAGCGCCCTGCATTATCGATTTCAAACAGACCAACAAGCCCAAGAAGCTGGAGTGGGTCACAGATTATTTTTTACAGCTGGTGGCCTATGCCGAAGCACACAATAAAGTGTATCACAGTGAAATACGTGAAGCACACGTGTTCATGTGCAGCCGCGACTTCACCTATCAGCAGTTTGATATTACCCCCATGCAATACAACAAATATGCAGACATGTGGTGGGATCGTGTGGAGCAATACTACAAGAAACAAGCAAGTCACGCATAACAATCCACAACTGAGTCGATAAATACACTTGTTATAACACACAAGATTTAGGAGCAAACACGTGGCAATTGTATCATTAAGCAGAATTCAAGTACGCAGAGGACAAGCAGGTGCTGGTTCAGGCATACCTCAACTGGCAGGTGGTGAGCTTGGCTGGGCCATGGACACTCAAGAATTATTCATTGGAAATGGATCAGTGGCAGAAGGCGCTCCCTCAGTGGGCAATACCAAACTGCTCACAGAACACGACAATTTATTTGAACTCAGCAGTCAATACATCTACGGTAACGAAACGGTTGTGCAGACAGGCGCGTCATCAGGATCACCCATTCAACGCACACTGAAACAGAGATTGGATGACACAGTGAGTGTGAGAGCATTTGGTGCTGAAGGATCAGGCAGCAATGAAGTGATAGAACTTCAAAGAGCCATTGATCAATTGTATGTGAATGCTGCCACAGTGGGAAACCCACAGAGCAGAATTCAATTGCTCATACCCGCAGGCACATATTCCATCAATGCCAGTTTAAAAATTCCACCATTCACCACACTGATTGGAGACGGCAGTGACAAGACCATCATCACACAGACTGCAAATTTTCCAGTGTTTGAAACAGTGAATGGTTTGAGAACTCCTGGAGTGGCCGGCAATAGAGCAGCCACAACCACATTGAATCAAGCACGTCATATCACCATCAAAGGCATGACACTGAACATCACTGGCAACAATCCAGCCATCCTAGTGGACAACTGTGTGAACAGTGATTTTGAAGATATTAAAATTGGTGGAGATTGGAGCACCAGCGCTTCTTACACAGATAATTTTGCCATCAAGATGGTAGCTATCAGCAGCACAGTGACCACTGCCAACAACAATTTTAAAAGTATTAAAATTAATGAATTTCAACAAGCTGTGCATTCTGATTACGATGTTGCAGAAAATCATTTTGAAAACTGTATGTTTCAAAATTGTCAGTATGGCATAGTGTTTGGAGAAAATACTGTGTTGGGATCACCTGGACAAAATACAGCTCCTTTCAATAACACAGTGAGCAAATCACAATTCATAGATATCAATCGTCAGGGCATATGGGTTCGCAAAGGCAAAGGCAATAAAAGCATCAGCAACAGTTTTGAAAGCGTGGGCAATGATGGAGGCACAGAAGCCAATGCTGTGTACAGTGTGATTAAATTTGAAACTATGGAAAATGCTTCACACAATGATTATTTTGATCGTACTAAAAAATTATCCACTGAAAGTGCCTACACATTGTCTGCAGCCTATGTGCCAGAGATTCAAGGGTATGTGGACAATACCAACACATTTTCATTGAGTATCAACGTGGGATATTCAGTGGGATTTACCAATTCATTCAGATTGCCAGCAGACATCACCAAGAGTTATGTGGTGTATTATCTTTACAAGAGCACCTATGTGAACGCAGTGAGACACGGCACTTTGGAAATCACTGTGAACAAAAACAACAACACCACCAGTCTCACAGACACATATGATTATGTGGGGGATTCAACCTACAGTACCAATTTGGATTTCAACGTGATATTATCTGACATCAATGCTGATACTCAGATAGACACTGTGTTGGTTCAAACCAAAGATAGCACACTGAATGACGCTGGAACCATTCTTTTTCAAGTCAAGGTCAAATCCTAAACCTCAAATATTTTTTGGTGATTACACTGAACGTTTGATCTGTTGGAGACAGTTTAGAGACTACTTGGAAAAATCCACACAACCTTTGCAGGACATCACACAGTTGTATAGACTGTGTCCACTCACACACACCAAAACAAACTTTTTTGACAGAGTCACTTGGCCACAGGCTTGGAATTTGATAGAAAAAAATGATTACAACAATGTGGATAGACTGTTGGGCATGTGGTACACACTGAGATTGACTGACAGATTTGCCCGCAGCAACATTGATTTGTTACAATGCATGGAAAAGAATCCAAATCCTGTGGATAAAAAACATTTCAGTCTGGCATTGGCATTGGATGATCAATATTGCGTGGTGGAAAATTCTGCCATTTTATTGAAAAAAGAGTTTGACAATCAATACATTTCGCAATATACTTACTTTAACTTATAAATTAGATAAATATACTTTTATACACAACAATTAATTCGAACAAACTCAAATGAATTCTTCTAAGATCAAAGTTAAAAAGCGAACAGGCGAACTGGAACCACTTGATATCAATAAAATGCATTTTGTAGTGGAAGAGGCTTGCGAAGGATTATCAGGAGTTTCAGCATCACAAATAGAAATGCACGCCAACATACAATTTTATGATGGCATCAGCACCAGAGACATACAAAGTGTGTTGGTCAAATCAGCCAACGACTTGATCACATTGGAAAATCCCAACTATCAATATGCCGCAGCAAGATTACTGCTGTATGATCTAAGAAAACAAGCACATGGTGATTATGAATATCTACCATTGTTAAAACTGATCATTAGAAATATTAGATCCGGAGTGTATGACAAAACCATATTGGACAAATACAACAAGACTGAAATTAAAAAACTCAACACATGGATCAGAAGAGATAGAGATTTAGATTTTACCTATGCAGGACTGAGACAGATTGTGGACAAATATTTGGTGCAAGATCGTTCATCAGGAACACTGTACGAAACACCACAAGACATGTACATGATGATTGCTGCCACACTGTTTATGAACTATCCTGAAAAGAAAAGAATGCAGTATATTAAAAAATATTATGATGCTATATCCACTCATAAGATCAATATACCCACGCCAGTGATGGCAGGTGTGCGAACTCCCATTCGTCAGTTTGCCAGTTGTGTACTGGTTGACAGTGACGACACTCTTTCTAGTATTTTCAGCAGTGACATGGCCATTGGACTGTATGTGGCAAGACGTGCAGGCATTGGTATCAATGCTGGCAGGATCAGAGGCATCAACTCAAAAATAAGAGGTGGTGAAGTACAGCACACAGGAGTGATTCCATTCCTTAAGAAATTTGAAAGCACAGTGAGATGTTGCACACAGAATGGCGTGAGAGGTGGCAATGCCACTGTACACTTCCCCATATGGCACTCCGAGATTGAAGACATACTGGTATTGAAAAATAACAAAGGCACCGAGGACAATCGAGTGCGAAGACTGGATTACAGCATACAGATTTCTAAATTGTTCTATGAAAGATTTATCAATGATGAAGAAATTACTTTATTCTCTCCACACGAAGTGCCTGGATTATATGATGCATTTGGCACAGAGTCATTTGATGACTTGTATCTAAAATATGAAATGGATAAAAAAATTTCTAAAAAAACCATTGCAGCACAAGAACTATTTTTTGATCTATTAAAAGAGCGAGCAGAAACAGGCAGAATTTACATAATGAATTTGGATCATTGTAATTCGCATTCTTCATTCAAAGACAAAGTATCCATGAGCAATCTATGTCAAGAAATTACATTGCCCACCACTCCTATCAATCACATTGATGATGAGAAGGGCGAAATAGCATTGTGCATATTGAGTGCTATCAATGTGGGTATAATTAATGATTTGGATGAATTGGAACCACTGTGTGATCTAGCAGTGAGAGCATTGGAAGAAATTATAGACTATCAACAGTATCCTGTGAAAGCCGCAGAAGTATCCACCAAAGCAAGACGTTCACTGGGCATAGGTTATATTGGACTGGCACACTATCTTGCCAAACAGGAAGTAAAATATCATCACAAAGCCGCTTGGGAAGCCGTGGATAAACTTTCCGAAGCATTTCAATTTTATCTATTAAAAGCCAGCAATCAATTGGCACAAGAACGAGGTGCTTGTTCTTTGTTCAACAGAACCAAATACTCAGATGGATTGCTGCCCATAGACACTTACAAAAAAGAAGTGGATGAGATCGTGCCACACAAAACAAGAATGGCATGGGAATCATTGAGAAAAGACATCAAACAGTATGGATTAAGACACAGCACACTGTCAGCACAGATGCCCAGTGAAAGTTCTTCTGTGGTGAGCAATGCCACCAACGGTATTGAACCACCCCGAGCATTGTTGAGCATTAAAAAAAGTAAAAAAGGGCCACTCAAACAGGTGATACCAGGCTTTCCAAAATTAAAAAATTCATACACATTACTTTGGGACATGCCCAGCAATGATGGATATATCAAAGTCGTTGCCATGATGCAAAAGTATTTTGATCAAGCCATATCAGGCAATTGGAGTTACAATCCACTCAACTATGACAACAATGAAGTGCCGCTGAGTGTGATGGCTGGTGACATGTTGAATGCTTACAAGTATGGATGGAAAACTTCCTACTACCAAAACACATTTGACTTCAAAGGCGACGAAGAAGATCTACAACCATCTGGCATTGACCCTGTAGACACCAAGGATGGATCAGAAGACTTGACATTGCCAGAAAAAGGCGTTAAAATAAGCACAGCACCCACAGACGATGCTGAATCCTGTGATGCTTGTGCGATATAAATATGGAACAGAATAATAATAATATGTACAGAAGCAGTGACGATAAGTTTTTTGCTGGAGTTTGTGCTGGATTGGCACATAAAATGGGCTTGAGCAAAATAGGATTGCGAATTGCATTTGCTTTGGGCACATTATTTTTTTGGTTACCACTGATAGTTTATATCGTGTGTTGGATGATTTTTCCAGAACGTCCCACTCACAACAATAAAAAAATATTAAAAGGATAATGAGCAAAACAATTTTCAATAGAAATGAAGTGGATTGGAACAAAGAACCCATGTTCTTTGGAGAAGATTTATCTGTGCAAAGATACGATATATTCAAATATCCACAGTTTGACAAATTAAATCAAACCATGCTGGGTTACTTCTGGAGACCCGAAGAAGTATCATTGCAAAAAGACAGAGCAGATTTTGCTGGATTCAGACCAGAACAAAAACACATATTCACTTCAAATTTAAAATATCAAACACTGTTGGATTCTGTGCAAGGCAGAGGACCCAGTTTGAATTTCTTACCTTATTGTTCTAATCCAGAGCTGGAAGGTTGCATTGTGACTTGGGATTTCTTTGAAACCATACATTCGCGAGCCTACACACACATCATGAAGAATGTTTATTCAGATCCATCAGAAGTGTTCGACACCATATTGAACGACAAAGAGATCACCAAGCGAGCAGTATCAGTCACAGAAAATTATGACAAGTTTGGCGAACTGGCACTGCAGTACACTGTGAACAACAAAGGCAGTGTGGAAGAATTAAAAAGACAATTGTATTTGGCCATGGTGAATGTGAATCTGTTGGAAGGTTTAAGATTCTATGTGTCATTTGCTTGTACATTTGCATTTGGAGAATTAAAACTGATGGAAGGCTCTGCCAAGATACTTTCATTGATTGCTAGAGACGAAGCCACACATTTGAATCTGACCACACACGTGATCAAAGCATGGCAAAAAGGTGACGACAAAGACATTCTAAAAATAATCAAACAAGAAGACAAAACTGTGATTGAGATGTTTAAAAAATGCGTGGAAGAAGAAAAGGCTTGGGCAAGACACTTGTTCCGAGATGGTTCTATCATAGGTTTAAATGAAAGATTACTGGGACAATATGTGGAACACATTGCCAACAAAAGATTAAAAGCATTGGGATTTGATCCAGAATTTGATACACCAGCCACTCAAAATCCTCTACCTTGGACCACCAATTGGTTGAGCAGCAGAGGTGAACAGATAGCTCCACAAGAAACAGAAATAACTTCTTACATAGTGGGCGGTATCAAACAAGATATCAAAAAAGAGACGTTCTCCAAATTCAAACTGTAATCAAAACACAAAAGACATTGACACTATGTTATTAAATAGTGTATAATACAAGCATGTCAGAATCAAACAAAACCATAGTGTGGAGCAAGGTCACTTGTCCTTTTTGCGACATGGCCAAAACACTGTTAAAAAACAAAGGCATTGCGTTTGAAGAAAGAATGATAGGTGTGGAGTGGACCAGAGAACAACTGCTGGAATCAATACCTCAGGCAAGAACAGTGCCACAAATTATATTGAATGGCGAATACATTGGTGGGTACGATCAACTCAAAGCATATTTTAATCAAGGAAAAAATGAATAGTTTTATGAAGGAAGTGAACAACACAGATGTGTTCACAATCAAACTCAACAGCAAGGAAGAATTGGTCACCAGGATCATAGAACACAACGAAACTGAAGTGTGTGTTCGCAATCCCATGTGCATGGTGCAGACACAGTCAGGCATAGGCATGCAACCTTGGGCACTCACAGCGACATTGCAGGAACAATGGATAAATGTGCAACACATTCTGACCATAGTGAGAACCAACAAAGAGATAGCCAGCAGTTACATGCAGAGCACCACAGGATTGACCATATGAGCAAAAGATTGATACTGTGTGATGTGGATGGAGTGCTGTTCCATTGGGAGGTTGCTTTTGATCGTTGGATGATGCGTCAAGGTTATCAAAAACAGAAAGAAAACAGCTACAAGGTGGAAGAACACTATGGCTTGGACAAAGCTTCTTGCACACTGTTGATACAGATATTCAATGAGAGTGCTGCCATGAGATATCTCACTCCCATAGATGGTGCCAACAATTACATGATAAAATTGCACGAAGATGGATACAAGATAAAATTAATCACCAGCCAAACACTGGAACCCATGGCTCATGTGGCTCGTCAAGATAATCTACGTGACAATTTTGGCAACATATTTGATAATGTTATTTTTTTAGACACCGGCAGTGACAAAGATGAAATATTGAATCAAATGCCCAAAGGCAGTTTTTGGATAGAAGACAAACCAGAAAATGCTCTCGCAGGGGTAGAAGCAGGCATGGTGAGCATATTGTTCACACAGCCACACAATAAAGATTTCAAACACAAGGATGTGACCAGATGTGACACGTGGAAGGACATATATCAGTTCATTTCCACATACCAAAATTAATATTTGGCAAACAATCTGATTGATTTGAATCAAACAAACCGATATACTAATGAGGAGTTTAACAAACTCATTATGATATCATAACAAAAAAGGAGAAACATAATGGCTACACACGATGAAATAGTTCAAGCATTTGAATCGTACAAGATCGAGTCTGAAGCTTTTGAAACCAAAGGCGTAAAGGCAGCGGCTGCTAGAGCAAGAAAAGCTCTAGGAATTCTTGGTAAAGCTTCTAAAGCAAGAAGAAAAGAAATCCAAGAAAAAAAGAACGGAATGTAATTCGACCAGATGGGGCTCCTTCAAAAGAGCCCTATCACACACTTTCCACCCAGTTATATAGAATTTCACATAAATAAACTCATAACAACAATAAAATAAGAAGTATAATGAATCAAGGTAAAGTTAAGTGGTACAACGCCGCTAAAGGTTACGGTTTTATCACTCCAGACGATGGCAGCAAAGATGTGTTCGTACACGCATCTGCTCTTAGAAGTGCCCAGTTGGAAGTGATCACAGAAGGTCAAGCAATCAGTTATGAATTGATTGAATCTCGTGGAAGAACTGCTGCTGGCAATCTAAGACTGATATAATCCATACATAGATCCAAAATCTACCCGTGGCACAATAGAATCATCTATTGACAATCATCATTGAATATGTTTAAATACTGATGTAGGCGATGAAGTGATTGTAATAATCATATAGGACTCGGCTCGATGCCGACACCTCCACCAAATTCGCTCACGTAAAACATAATGATGTTATGCTTCACGGGGGTGAAATGTTTCGACTAGTGATGAAAAGATCATGGAGTTTACCAGTGAGGGCTCTGTAAAGGCTCAAATTTACAAATGCTAACAAGCGTTTCGTATCAGAAGTAACAATTCCTGCTAACTTTTTAGTTGGCTCGGAATTGATGGCAGCCTAAGAACCTGCAACTTCGGAGAGTGATCACACTTGGCAACAGAACGTGATCAGTGGTGGGAGGCAACTCCCACCATTAAATTCATCACAAAATCCGCACAAAATAACAATTCTTAGAGCCTTGACAATGGATAATTAATAGTTTAACATTGTATTAACTTTATGAATTTTATAACTTTTAAAACAAGAGCTAAAATCTGGTCACACATATTTTGGCGTTGGTGTAAACAGTACAAAAAAGAATTGAGCATCGCAGGTCTGATGCTGGCATCATTCTATTTGGGCACATGGTATCCTAATGATAATGCTCAGAAACAAATCACCACTGGTCCCATAGAAGAATTACGCAAAACAGCCAAAAGTTTAGGCTTGGCTGAACCCATGATGAACTATCACAATCAAAGCACATTTATTAGTGCTGTGAGCAAATGCATAGATTATGTGGAATTTGGTTTGCCCAGAGATCAGCACATACCCAAAGCCATCATAATTGCCATGGCCATGATGGAATCAGACAATGGCAGCAGTAGGTTTGCATTGGAAGGCAACAATCTATTTGGAATAAGAACTTGGGATCCTAATCAACCTCAGATGAAAGCATACTATCAATTGAATGCCAAGTGGGGTCTTAAAAAATACAGAACCAAGTGTGCCGCAGTGCAAGACATGATGAACATATTGAACACCAAAGATGTACACAAAGATTTTAGATATGAAAGAAATCGTCAGATGAGTAAAAAGAATCCTGACGTGTTCAAAATAGTGGACAAGTTGGACAAGTGGGCCACAAATCCTAATTATAGAGAAGGTATCAAACAAATAATTCAGGATAATTTGCAGAGTTATTTAGAAAATCCTTAAAATACTATGCCAGCTTTGACACTGGCACAATATTCATTTTTTGTTGGATGATTTGGATTTAACAATCCATTCTTTTTTCAACAGCAACACTGTGCTGTTGGAACATTTTGCTCTCTCGCTGCCTTTGAACCATCCAAACATAAAATATTATTTTTTCTTTTTGAACCAGTTCAGCGGATTGATTTTTTCGCCGAAGTTTTCAACTTTTTCATTCACAAACCAACCGGCTGCGAATCCTATGATGAAAGTGATTGTAAGCATAACTTTCTCCTGTTGTTGAGCTTGTATTTATGCTATTTTTACTCACTTGACATAAAAATGTAAATAACATATAATATAGGGATGGCATTTATTATGATACCTTTGGGCAAACGCATCAAACAAAAACTGGCTAAAACCAAAAGATTGGCTCGTGCAAAAGCAGAGCATCATGCTTGGTTGAAGTCACAGAACCTCACTCCAGCAGAGCTAAAGAAGCGAAGCAAGGGGTCTCCCGTGCCTTTTCCAGAATACAAGACCACACGGGATATGCCCAAGACGTCGGACAAGATAGTCAAGGTCAGCGGCCGTGCAGAACAACAGCACTATTCAGGTGAACGTAAATTGTTGGGTATTGGTATGTTGCACAAGAGCAACCTCGTGCCGGTGTTTGATCAGCAGGATGCCATTGACATTTCCAAAATGAGAAGAAATTAAATTTAGATACTTGGATTGAGCTGTTCTAAGAATTCTTGTTCTTGTTGCAATAAACCATTGGTCATGTCTATCATTTCTTTTTCATCAAAACAATAGGTGCTGCCAGAACTGTCAGGGAAATTTTTTCTTATTTTTTCCACCATAGTTTCAGAATATTTACTACAATCTTCTCTGGATGTGAATTCAGGTTCTGTGACCATATAATTTTCACATTGCCCCCACATACAAATCACCACCACTAAGAAAAACTTCATAAAAATACTTAACCTTTGATTTATAAAAATTTTATGGTTGTTTAATGATTTGTGCAGAGCTGTGTTGTTTACAGTGCTGGTTCGTCCTGTTTGGATGGCTTGCTCGCTGCCACAGTGGTAGTGGTAGCAATCTTTTCTTGTGATCTGCCATATGCTGATAGTCCCAGTACTGCTCCCATGGCAATGTGAAAGAAACCAGCACCTTGCAATGTTAAAGGACTCCATTGAGTGAACACAATCGTTTTTAAATAAGTGGCCTGAGCTAGGTTCCATAATATAGGAAATATCACAAAATCAAAAGCACAGATTCCCATGTACAACCAACCCATAGCTGGTCTCCATCGTTTCTGCATCCAATCTTCTTTTTTGATTTCACTCATATGTTTTATTATGTACTACTATATTTACATTAGATTGACAGGAATTAAACTACCACTTATTGATTTTTTTTCTGTAGATTTTTTCTATGACTTCTTTGCAGGCATCATGCCAGTATATACCACAATCACGCAATCTTTCATTGGCTCTGCGTAGTTTTTCCAGCTTATTCACTAAAGTTTTATTTTGTGCTGTGGTAAGACGTTTGGTGGTGTTGCTGAGTGTGTCCAGACGCTGAATCACATCATCTATGGCAGGGCAGGTGATATCGGGCACTCTGGGTGCTTTTTTTCTCACTGATTTCCAGATGGATAGGTATTTGGGTGTTCTTTTTTTGTACATGTCACCTCTCGATGTTTTATTTAAAGTTTCGGCCACTGCCAGTTAAATGTTGTTATAAAACATTTTGGTTACATTGGCAATAAAAAGTCAATGATTACGCCATTTTTGTTTTGGCATTAGTGATTGACTTTGACTCCAGCTTCACATATAATGAACACATGAGTAAAAATACTACAAATAATAAAGGAGGCAAAATGAAAGGCTCAAGAATAGCGATTGTGGTGCTGTTGGCTGGTTTACTGAATGCTTGTGCAAACAGGATGGTAACACTGCCAGTGGAAACTGCAAACACCAAAGAAGTACCTGTTTGGTATTTGGACCATGCTGACACAGGATCAGAAGGTTGGTTATGGAACAAAGAAGGTATGTTCTATGCTGTGGGTACAGATGTATCTCCAGACATGGAAATGTCTTACAAAAAGGCTTTGATCAAAGCCAAAGCAAAGATAGTAGATAGAGTAGTGGGAGAAGTGAGCAACAAAACCACTTACAAATTGGATGAAACTGGCAATGCTGAAAGAACCATCGGCAAAGTAGAAGCACAAGACTTGATTGTGAATCTTATTTCAGACACATCTTTAAGAACATACTCTGTGGACAAGAAATTAACTGTGTTTAACCCTGAAATTAACAATTACAGAAGTTTTATATTGGTTAAGATTTCCAAAGCAGATGTGGATGCTATCTTAAAAAAATATGAGCAGGACAAACAAAACAAATCATTCTTAGGATTTAATAAATCCAATGATTTAGAAAAGTCCAGCGACAAGTTATTAAACAAAACGAGATAATATGATCCGTTTTGAATACCTATTGGCAGCCACAGTTCTGTTTTTAGCACTGATATGGGCTTCAACAGCCATATCTGGTGGACCTTGGAGCAATCAATACTGTAATCTTAAAACAGAAACAGTGATTGTGAAAGATGCCAAAGGTAATATCATCAAAGAGGATTCAGTAGAAAAGCTGGTGTGTGATGATGGTCGCAAAGACTTTCTTCAATACAGTGGCATTGCAAAAAGTTGCAGAGAATTTTGGTATGAAATCAATTTAAATGGATCATGGGTCAACAAGAGGGGTTATGTTTGTCAAAAATTTGATGGCAGTTGGGAAATCGTTAATACTGGCAGGTAGTTTATTGCTGTTGAATCAGTGTGCTTCACACACTGTGGCAGTGGATAGCCAGAGTACCTACAAGAGTGTGGAGACTGTGTATGATAAAAATACAAGCAGTGCCAACTATTTGGCTAATTTTTTCAAATACAACTACTACATGTTGAACGATGAGGACAAAGACAAACAAAAAACAGCCATATACTTTGCATTGAACAACTTGGATCATGATGTGGTGACCACATGGTACAGCAAAAACTCACAGGCACAAGGTCATGTGAGAATAGTGAGCAGTTATCCGCAGGGCAGTGGCTATTGCAGAGTTATTTTCAGTCAATTGATATACAAAGACAAAGAACGCAGTTTCAGTGAGACCGCATGCACAGATATTGCACACATAGGCTGGCGATTCATCAAATAAATCTGATAAATATATCCTGTAAAGGATAAAAAATGTTATTGGGCATAATCACCTTATTGACAGCATTTGCATTGAGTTCAGCCGCAATCTATTTTTCGGTTGTGGGTCTAGTGGCCATATTTTCAGGAGCCGCTGTGCCAATCATATTCATGGGAACCACTTTGGAATTGGCCAAGTTGGTCACTGCCAGTTGGTTGTATCGTAATTGGCATGTGGCAGCAAGATATATGAAAGTGTACATGAGTATTGCCATATTCATACTGATGGTGATCACCAGCATGGGAGTGTTTGGATTCCTATCCAAATCACATCTACAACAAGGTGCTACTTCCAGCAACAATACTCAACAAATTGCTATAATCAACAGTCAGATCAAAACAGAACAGGATGTGATTGATCGTCAGCAAGATATTATCCGACGTAATTCAGGCACAGGTGGCGGCGCAGGTGAACGTGTGAGTCAATTGAGAGATAAAATCAAACAGTTGGATGCTGAAGTCAAAGCCTACACTGATCAAGGTGCTACCAGCACCATATTCAATGACAAAGTGGCCAAAGGGGTTGCTCTAAAAGAATCACAAAAAGAAGAACGAGACAGAATTGATGCAGAAATCAAACAGTTGACCACTGCCAATCAAGGCAATAACTCCGCAGCAGAATCTCAAATTGCTCGCAGTCAACAGAAGATACAACAGTTGATCTCTCAACGAGCTCCATTACAAACCACACAGATCACATTGGATGCTGAGATTGGTCCTATCAAATACATTGGAGAATTGTTTGTGGATTTAGGCATGGTGGACAAAGTCAACACTGACATGGCAGTGCGTTGGATCATTGTGTTGATTATTATTGTGTTCGATCCATTGGCAGTATTGTTACTGATTGCTGGACAACAAAGCATCAAACAACATTATTCAAACAACGGCAACGGGGGTGGCAGATCCACTGCTCCAATCATAGATCCTACACCGATCATAAACAGACTATCAGAAAAGTTTAAAAACTTTTCTTTCAAAAAAAAAGACTCTAGTCTAGATAAACTACCCACATTACCTGAACCCATAGTTGAACCCACAGTTGTTCAAGAACAACCAGCAAAACCTGGATTGAGATTGAGTACATTGTCTTTGCCTAAATCATTCACATTTAAAAAAACAGAAACAGTTGTGCCAACTGAAATACTCACGTCCACTGTGGAAGTCATAGACACTGAAGACGGTGACACATTGGAGATAGTGACTAAAGAACAAAAAACTAGATTGGATCATTTCAACAGTCAAAAAGACAAAGCCAAACAATGGAAAGGACAGCAGACCAATCCTAGACACACCATCAAAAGATTAAGATTCAATTATGTGTCAGGAGCCATTAACAAATTACCTTGGGACACAGTGGAAGCAGACATACCGCCCATGCCCATAGATCAGTGGAACCAAATGTTGGAAGAAGCAGAAAAAGCACTGGAACAAGACAAAGAGCAAACAACAAAAAGTTACATAATCAAAGAAGATCAACAGCAAGTGAGAAAAACGGTAGCAGAAGAATACGTTCAAAACCAAGAACAAACAGATCAATCAATCTGGAATCGCATCAAAAAATAAATCAATAACTACTATTGATGAGCAAGATTAATCTAATCACAGCACCCGATCGTTTGCACAACAATAACTGCAGTGTGCTACTGATCAATCCCAGTGAAGCAGTCAAAGCAGATTTCAATCGAGCCATACTAAATTTGAATCAAGAAATTAATCTATATCTTTATGAGACCACAGAAGTCAATGATTATGATTGGTTGATCACTGTGAGCAACACAGTGGATCACATTGTGATAGATATCAGTCACACTGACAAAGATTTTTGGTTGACAGGATATGTTCTAAGTTTGCCTCACACATCATATATCAGTATGATCAATCAAATGCCCTATCATTTATTGAATAAAAATAGAATATATGATTTTTCTGCATTCACAGAAAAATTAAACAAGAAAGATTAAACTATGGTTATGCGAGCTGACTTGTGGTTTCCACAAATTGTATGGAAGGACAACATTACAAATTTGGACAATTCTGCCATAAAAACTCATGTGTTGGAAACAAAAAATCATAGTCAAGGCAAAACTGCCACCAATCAATTGGGATGGCAGAGTGAAGATTATTTTTTAGATTCAGGCAAAACACCACAGATAGAACACATGATAAGAGTATTGGATTCTCATGTGAAAGATTGTGCTCGTCAGGCCAGTCTACCTCCCTTGCGTATCTGTAATTTTTGGTTCAATGTGAATCCCAAAGGATCCTACAACACTCTACACAATCATCAACACAGTGTGCTGAGTGGAGTGTATTACATTGACATACCCACGGACAACATGGGCAACATTGAATTCCATAGATCAGATGAAGCACAGTATTATATTCCGGACAACATGGACAAGTACACACAATTCACCAGTACCAAAGCCACATATAAACCAGAAACAGGCATGTTGTTGATATTCCCCAGCTGGCTCAAACATTTTGTACACAGCAATCAAAGCGAGCAGTCACGCATATCCATGAGTTTTAACACTCAACTGGACACACAAAAATAATTGCCAAAAACTCTTGACTTTTGCCACAATCATCACTATATTAACAGTTGTCACAATGGTGTGACTCAACTGTATGAATTGCCGCATGGGATTCATACACAAACTCGCTAAAAAAGGAGAAAACTATGAACAATAGAGCACTAACTATCTTTAATCAACTAAGACCCGTTACAGTGGGCTTTGATAACGTTTTTGATCACTTCGAAAGAATGGTCAATGACGATTTCTTTAACGTACCTACTGTTAACTATCCACCTTACAATATTGTAAAGACTGGCGTTAATACGTACAATGTTGAAGTGGCTTTGGCAGGATTCAACAGAGACGATGTTTCTGTGGAATTTGAGGAAGGGGTAATGACCATCAAATCCAAAGACCGAACAGAGTCTAAGAAACAGGATGCGGATGATAACATTATCCACAAGGGTATTTCCAAAAGATACTTCAGTAAATCATTCACAGTGGCCGATGATGTAGAAATCAAAGGTGCTGAATTAAAAGATGGTTTACTAACTGTTTCTATGGAAAGAATCGTTCCAGAAAACAAAAAAGCCAGAGTAATAGAAATACTATAATACAAATCTTAGGGCGTGGCAACACGCCCTAACTAAATATAAAATATATGAGCAAAACCAAAACCGATATAGTCCTAGACGAAAAAGTAGAACAGATAATATTAGAACCAGAAATGGTCAAAGTGATCATGTTGAATGATGATGTTACTCCAGTAGACTATGTGGTAGAACTATTGATAAAAATATTCAAACACACTCAAGACAGTGCCAAAGAAATCACACTTAAAATTCACACAGAAGGCAGCAGTGTGGTGGGTTCCTACAGTTATGAAATAGCTGAACAGAAAACCAAAGAAGCCATAGAAGATGCCAGAAGCAGAGGCTTTCCTCTACAAGTAAGAATGGAATAACAATGAGCCTCAAAGATCTCACTTGGGAACATCATAAGAACGCAGAACGTCAAAAGTTTGTGAAGGTTATGTTTTCAGGCAGCATTGATCCCAAATTGTACGCAGAATTTTTATTCAATCAACACATGGCATACGACCTGTTGGAAATGATGGCCATGTCGCACGGCATATTCAATGGAATGGAAGATGTGAGAAGAGCTCCTAAAATATTAGCAGATTTCAAAGAACTTTGGCCCAAGGATCAAACATTGCCTGAACCCAAAAACGCAACCAAGACATATTTGGATCATTTACTCACAATCAAAGACAACAAGGATGCACTGATGGCTCACGTGTATGTGAGACACATGGGAGATCTGTCAGGTGGACAAATGATACGTAAAAAAGTTCCAGGTGCTGGCACCATGTTTGATTTTGCAGACAAAGATCAAGCCAAAGAGATTATCCGATCAAGAATAAACGATTCCATGGCAGATGAAGCTAAAAAATGTTTTGATTTCGCCACTGGGTTGTTTCAGGACATGCTCAATGACTAAGAAGAAAAAATTTAAAGATTTTCCAGGCAACTTGATCAAAATAAAAGTATTGGAAGATGAGATAAGTTATTTTAAAACACAGATTCAAGAACACGACACAGGTCATATCTACACCACCATAGACACATTAAAAGACAGAGTACGAGAGTTAAAAGGCATCCGAGAAGAATATTAACATGAGTTTCATTTGGGATACCTTGATTGCATGTCAGAATAATATCATCACAGAATTCAATTCACGCGGCAAAGAGATTCAAGAACCCGGCATGAGCAGATTCAATCAACCCGAAAATGGTTGGATCAATAGAGTGTGGGAAACTGAACACTGTCGTCGTTGTCACATAGACGTGGTGGATGCTAGACAAAGCAAAGGTCTTTGGATGATGCATGTGTGTGTATTTCCACATTTGCACAACAATGGTCCTATCTATGGATTCGATGTGATTGCCGGAGAACACAAAATGACCGGCGCATTTCATGACTTTTCACGCAGCTCAGGTGGTGATCAACATCCACTGATAGAATGGTATCACCAAGCAGTGGCAGAGTTCATTCCTTCTAAAAGAAGAAAACTACCAGAGTGGGCACTGAATATATTTTCAGGCAGCATGATTGCCGCAGGCAATGTGCAAACAGACGAAGAAGCCAACACCATTGTGAATCTTGCAGTGAACAATCTACAAGTGTATTTTGACAGCATAGGACAATATGCTCACACTGCCAAGGAAGCAGATACCATTGAGGCACAAAACTATTATTGTCATAATCAGCAACAGAATCCACACACACCTAGAGTGATGAAAAGTTTAGGTTTGGCAGAAGCAGACGTAGAATTATTTTGCACAGACGCACTATTTCCAAAAATAAAATAATCCACAGCAAAAAGTCGCATAAACTGTGGCTTTTTTTGGCCCTACACTGTTTGACTTGTGCGAGCAATCCTGTTATATTATAATGATGCACACTACTTACAATCTTGTGATTAAAAAAACTCAAGCCATGTATGAAAAGTCTTTAGAATTAAACCGATTGATCAATGAAACACCTTGCACAGTGTCCGAAGAAGAGTTAAGATTTTTAATCAATGATATTCAAACATTGGCCAGAGAAATTGCCAACACTTACGATTTGATACCACAATGATTATTTCTATCACAGGCGGCAGTGCCAAACTCAAAGACCTAGCAGAAAGTATCACAAGATATTCAGCTGAATTGCTGTTGGACAAAAAATTAATAGAAAAATTAATAGTGGATATAGACTTCAGTAGAACACTACTCAAAGAAGATGGCATGTTGGCTGAAATAGACTTTGATGACAGAACAAATAAACCTAGAGAATTTACTATCACTGTGGACAGCACAGTGCCACAGAGACGCATTATGGAATCCATTGCTCATGAAATGGTACATTTAAAACAGTATGCTGTGGGAGAAATGAGCGACACTGACCATTCCAACATTGTGCAATGGAAAAAGAAACACATAGATCTAACCAAGTGGCAATATTGGGATCGCCCATGGGAGATTGAAGCACATGGCAAAGAATTAGGACTGTTTATTAGATGGGCTGAACACAATGATTTGAGCAAAGAGTCTTGGACCCAGGAGCAATATGTCTAAAACACAGAATAAAACTCCCAGTTTAATCAAGTTTTTTTACACAGTTTTAACAATAATGCTGGTGTTGATGATGTTTTGTTTGTGGGGAATACTTAAATAATGCTGAAACGTTTGGTGTGTTATTATGAAAAAAAAGAGTTCATTTGCTCATGTTAATAGAATTAAAAATGCATTGCATCGCCATAGCCACATTAAAGATTTTAGACCCACTCAAAGCCAAACTAAGATTTGGTTCAATATAATCAATAAAGAAATATTTGAATCTCAATTAAAAAGACCCAAGATCACTGTGAGTCAAAAGAAACTTTTATTTGGGCAGTGTGTGGCCAACTGGGACGCTAGAGTATTGGGACGCAAGGGCGAATGGGATCAAAAGAAAATTCCCTATCATAACCCCACCATAAAATACTTGATTGAAATGCATCACAAATTTGACACTTGGAGAGACTATATTGAAACACTGGCACATGAAATGATTCATTTATATCAAATGACAGTGGAAGAAGATTCTACTGCCAATCACAATGACAGCTTCTATGCTTGGAAGAATCGTTTCAAAAAATTTGGATTAAATTTAAGTAGATAATAAACCTTATTTATCAAGATTTGGATTAGTCAGGTGTTCTAGGGTGATTATTTCATCTTTTGGTAAAACTTCTGACTCTGATGCGTTCTTCGCAAAAGATTTGCTTTTTGCCCAAGATTTATAAGACATTTCCTTGTCCGCTTTGGCTTCTATTCTTCTGATCTGTCTTAAACTCTTTTTGGACATACAATACTTATCTTAAGGTTGACTTAGGCACCAAATAGTGCTATATTTTAGTATATTTAACACAAACTAGAAAACATCGAATGAAAGTTGAAGTAAGAAACAACAATGTGGAGAAAGCTCTGCGTATTCTCAAGAAGAAGCAGAAACGTGATGGTTTTTTCCAACTGCTCAAGGACAAAGAATTTTATTCCAAGCCCAGTGAGCGAAAACGTGAAGAACGCAAGAAGAATATTGCCAATTGGAGACGGGCTAAGAAACTTAGAGACCAGCTTAGATAAAAAATGAAATGGTTGATGTACAAGGTGCCAGAGCATCTGGTGGTGCATTATGGCATCATGCTGATGATCATCACTGTGTTCATGCCTATGTACATTTTGGATAGACCATTGGATAGCATTCATTATTTTAATAATTTTATAATTTTTGATGTTATCTACTATATTTTTTATGAAAAATTAAACTTTACAAACGATTAGAAAGATAGTATAATACAAACATGAATCAAACAACTCATTTAGACAAAATTCCCGTGTACTGCTCAGACACAGACAAAACTGTGATGGCAGAAGTATTAGAATTCAAACCTAGACAATTTTTAAACGTGGCCGTGGAGAGATCCATCAGGCTCACAATGAGGTATGATGCCAAACATGATCAATATGTGGGCAACATGGCCAATTTGGAATTCACAGCGAAAGGACCAAAATAAATGCCAGCATTAGTTCCCATAGTGATTGAACAAGAAGCCAGAGGCGAACGTTCCTACGACATTTACAGCCGACTGCTCAAAGATAGATTGGTGATGTTGGATACAGAAGTATCTCCAGTGTCTTCCAGTCTTATTGTGAGTCAACTGCTATTTTTAGAAAGCGAAAATACCAAACCCATACATTTTTATATTAACTCACCAGGAGGATTGGTCACAGCAGGCATGGCAATCTACGATACCATGCAATATATCAAATCTCCAGTGTACACCTATGTGATTGGTCAGGCTTGCTCTATGGGCAGTCTATTGTCACAATCAGGTGAAGCAGGTCACAGATACATGTTGAAACATGCCAGACACATGATACATCAACCATCAGGTGGTACTCAAGGTCAGGCCACAGACATACAAATTCATGCTCAAGAGATCCTTAAACTTAAAAAGGAACTCACTCAGATCTATGTTAATCACAATTCCAAAGGCAAAACCTTTGAGCAATTGAGTGCTGATATGGAAAGAGACAAATTCATGAACGCCCAAGAATCCCTTGAGTATGGATTGATAGATAAAATTCTATCTAAAAAAGACTAAAAAAACGGAGGACCAACTATGAAAAATACATTGACTAGAACCAAAAAATCTAGTAATATAATAACAAGATTATTTAGAAACTTTGTTTCTGATAATGCAACAACAAGAAAAAAAGAAGGAGTACTCTCAATGAGAAAAACTACAAGTATCCAAGATAGAGTGGAAGCTGCTTTAGAAGCTGGTCAAGCTCTTACAGCGTCAGCGATCAAAAATAGATTCGGTGCCGCAAATCCAGGTGCTGTAATTCAAAGCCTAAGATTCAAAGGCTTCCCAGTATTTTTAAACACAAATAAAAAAACTGGTGCAAAAGTTTACAGAACAGGAAAAGCCCCAAGAAAAGTAATCGGTGCTGGTTATCAGGCCATTGCTAGAGGTTTAGTACAAGTAGACTAATTTCTACTTCTGTTAGTTTTAAAAAGGGCGGCTCTTAGGGGTCGCCTTTTTTATTTTAAGACAATCCATTTTAAGTCATTGATTTATATGACCTTTTAGATGGGTTTAAGGCACCAATATATTTTGACTTTTTGCTTCAAAGAAGTTAATATATACATATTAGGCAAACAAACTATAGGCAAAACATATGAAAAGGCAAATCTACGTTCTAGAAGGCAGTTACAGAAATAAAAAAATTGAAAATCAGGTATTTGAACTTGTGAAACCATATCATCCATATCCACACAAAGAAGGTGGCTTTGTCACTGTTAAGGTGGAAGACATCAAAGAATTTCCAGGAGCCTCAGACAAAGAGATCAGAGTATCAGTGGATTCAGAATCCCAACTGAGAGACAACGCACCAGAAACTCCCAAAGAAGAATCAGATGAGCAAGTGGTGGAAAGATTAAGAAAAAGATTTGACATATTAACTGCCATGACCAAGGCTTGTAAAAAAGGTGATGTGAGAGCAATGATTGTGTCAGGTCCTCCAGGAGTGGGCAAGTCATTTGGTGTGGAAGCTGTGCTACAAAAACACGACATCCTAGCCACATTGGGAGAGAGTAAACCCAAGTATGAAGTGGTCAAAGGCGCTATGAGTGCTTTGGGCTTGTATTGTAAATTGTATCATTTCAAAGAGAAAGACAATGTATTGGTGTTTGACGATTGCGATAGTATATTGTTGGAAGACCTATCATTGAACATATTGAAGGCAGCATTAGATTCCAAAAGATCTAGAAGAATTTGTTGGAACACAGAAGCATACAGACTGAGAGAAGAAGGTGTGCCCAGCAGTTTTGAATTCAAAGGATCTGCTATATTCATTACCAATATTAAATTTGATAATGTTAAGAGCAAAAAACTAAGAGATCATTTGGAGGCACTGGAGTCTAGAAGTCACTATATTGATCTCACAATAGATACTATCAGAGAAAAAATATTGAGAATTAGACAGATTGTGACTGATGGCATGTTGAAAGAATATGAGTTGTCACCAGAAACTGAAAATCAGATAGTGGAGTTTGTGGTGGAACATCAACGCAGACTGAGAGAGATCAGTCTTAGAACTGTGCTGAAGGTGGCAGATTTGGCCAAAGCATTTCCGAACACTTGGACAGAAACTGCTGTGCATACCATATTAAAACCTAGATAATAGTAGTAAGATGAGAACTCAACCACAAGAAGTAATTGCTAAATTGGAAGCAGACAACAGCAGATTGGCCAAGGAAGCCATTCTGTTGTCAGCCATGCAGGAAGGATTGGATGAGTTCTTTGAAGGTGTGCGTATGTGTTTGGACAAACTGTACACATTTGGTGTTAAGCAAGTGCCTGAAAAAGACACTGTAATATCTGCTCAAGGATGCGAATGGAAGATATTTAAACAATTGGCAGAACAATTACATCGTAGAGAGCTCACAGGTCATGCGGCTCGTGATGCCATTAATCTTGTGATGGGCACAGCCACAGCAGAACAATGGAATGGTTTTTACAGAAGAATATTAATCAAAGACCTAAGATGTGGAGTGAGTGAAAAAACTGTAAACAGTGTGGCCACTAAGAACAAATTTAAGCAATATGAAGTGCCAGTGTTCACTTGCCAATTAGCACATGACAGCGCCAACCACGAAAAAAAGTTGGTGGGTAAGAAAATGTTGGAAGTTAAATTGGATGGTGTGAGAGTGATCACTATTGTGTATCCAGATGGCAAAGTGGACATGTTCAGCCGCAATGGCAAAGAGTTTACCAACTTTGGACACATAGCAGATCAGATATCACAAGTGGTTAAAAAATCACCTCCTCCCTATCCTGTGGTATTGGATGGTGAAGTGATGAGTGAAAATTTTCAGGATTTAATGAAGCAGGTACACCGTAAAGAATCAGTGGGTGCTTTGGATGCTGTGTTGCACTTGTTTGATTTCTTACCATTGTCCGATTTTATGGCAGGTGGTTGGAATAAGAAACAAACAGATAGAACCATCATGCTGAAGGCTTGGTATGATCAACACAAGAGCGATTTAAACGCCGTTACAGTGTTGGCTCATGAGATTGTGGACTTGGACACAGCAGAAGGACAAAAGACTTACACAGAGGTTAATAAGAGGGCAGTAGAAGGTGGATATGAAGGCATTATGATCAAGGACTTGTCAGCAGGCTATGAATGCAAAAGAAGTCATGCTTGGTTAAAACTAAAACCATTTATTGAAGTGAGCCTCACAATAAAAGATGTGGAAGAAGGCACAGGTAAGAATGTGGGCAAATTGGGAGCCTTCATTGTGGAAGGCATGGATGATAACAAATTGATTAAAAGTAATGTAGGCTCAGGATTAACAGATGAAGATCGTGAGACTTTTTGGAAAGACAAAGATTCACTGATTGGACAAGTGATTGAAGTGAGAGCAGATGCTGTGACACAAAATCAAGATGCTGTGGATGAGTATTCCCTGCGTTTTCCAAGATTTATGAAGTTCAGAGGGTTTGACAAAGGAGAAAAACTGTGAGTGAACTGGAGATCATTAAAAAAGCAATGATGGAAAACAAGAAACTGTTCTTGAGTGAGATGAAACAATTGAATGACAAGGTGGATGCTTTGAATACCAAATTAAGCAAACACATATCATTCATTGAACAGGTGTATGCTCCGTTGAGCAACAGCATAGATAAATTTAAAAAATTATTCAAATGAAAAATATATTCAAACACATATTACCAGAAATATTTGACGCAGACACTGCTTTTAATAGTTCATTGCCTAAGGTTACTAGATTTCAAATACTGATGGTGCTTGCCACCATGTGGGCTTTTATATTTGCATTGATTGTGGCAGAGTTTATTGCATTTGGAATCACTGTGACCACCAGTGTGATTGCCCATGCTTTGGTGATAGGTGGCATAATCTTCACAAGAAAAAAATTAAATCAAAGAATTGACGGCTACAATGGTAGAGCACAGGGTGGAGAGCACGAATGAAAAAATACACAATAGAAATATCAGTGGGCGACACAGTGGAAGTGGGTAGATTCCGTAATGTGGTGGCTAAAATTACAGATATACAAATGGACGATCATGGTCAACCAGTGATTTATACCAACAAAGGACCTAAAAAATTATTCAGTTGTAGATTGAGTAAATTAACACCAGGGTCTAAGACACCCAAGCAGATACTGCAGGAGAAACGATGAATACTGATATCACACTGCTGATGGGCATAGTATTATTGCTGATGTTGGGTGCTTTAATCGGTTGGTATCTGAGTGAAAGATGGTATTCCCAAAGACTTTTTATCATACTGGAAGAGTGCAAAAAATTAAATGCAGCCACTATCACACTGTGGCAAGACATACTCAAACACAAAGAAAAAAATCTTCAAGATCAAGACAATTTACCTAAATAGGTTGATTTTATGTTCAAATGGCTATATAGCTGTTATAGCATGAATGATACCGCAGAAAAATATCGTCCTAGCATACAGGATAGAATCGCAGAGAGAGTGCGTGAAATAGTTGTGCCAGTGGAAGACTGGTTGGATCGATTGATCACCATGCCAGATAGATTTAATCCTGAAACATTCCAATTGATAGAACATTTCAAAAAAGAAAAAGTGGGTGGCGTGCATGCCCGTAAGATTATAGAAATGTACGAAACTCAATACAAAGAATACAAGGATCTATTGGAACTGAGAAAAAAGAATTTAAAATTTAAAGAGATTGACGAAGAAGGAGAAGGTGATTCTGAAGAAAGACAACTGTTGGAATCATACGAAGACGTCAGCAATGAAGTGATAGAAAAAGGTATCAAAGCTCATGATAACATATTCAAAGCCTGCGATTATATGATAGATATTGCCAATGCCAATCGTAAACCACGCAAGAAGAAACTCATCAGCAAAGAAAAAATGGTATCCAAATTACAATATTGTGTGGAAGACACCAAGTACAATTTAAAAAGCATTGATCCCAAAGATATTATCACAGCCGAACAGGTATGGGTGTTCAATACAAAAACTAGAAAATTAGGCATATATGTGGCCAGTGTGTTGGATCCCAGAGGACTCAACAGAGAGGGCACAGGATTGAGTGTGAAAGGTGCCAGCATACAAGGATTTAACCCAGAAAAAAGCATACAAAAGACCCTTAGAAAGCCTGAACTGCAACTGAATGAATTTATGAAGTGTGGCCCAGTTAAATCCAAGACCTTTTTCACAGAGATCAACAGCATGGAAATTGCCCTCTCAGGACGCATTAATTCGGACACCGTATTATTAAAAGTTTAGATATAAATAGTAGTGTATGTCAAAATCCATTGAACGCAATATAGCATCAGTTAATAAAGGAGCAGACGATTTTACCACTGGTTTAAAACAGTTGGCACAATCTGCAGCAGATGCCATCAACAACAAGCATATTCAAGAGAAACCCATTGAGTTCATGGGCACTGCTGACAATGGTATCTACGGCAAAGGACTACAGTGGACCGGAGTTGGACAAACCAAATATCTAGTGCTGCAGGCCACTCCAGACAGAATTTGGAGCAACGTCAACATAGATTTAAAACCAGAGAATCATTACAGCATTGACAACACATCAGTATTGAGTGCCAATGAGTTGGGCAAAACCGTGACCAAGAGCAATCTACGTCAGGTGGGCACATTGAATAATCTGGTGGTGTCAGGCAATTTAAACGTGAGTCAATTTGTTATTTTTGATTCGGGCATGAACAGACTGGGCGTGGGCACAGAAACTCCCAATGCCACATTATCAGTGGCCAGCAACACTGTGGAATTTATTGTGCAACCAGGTGTGTCTGCAGCAGACATAGGCACTCATACCAACAGTGGTCTTAATATTAAAACTGACAACACAGATAGAATTTCAATCACAGCCAATGGCCATATCACTTTGGGATTGAAAGGCAACACTGAAACTAAAATTAATATGTACGGCAGAGTGGGTATTGGTGTTACCAGTGTGGAATCAGATGTGAGTCTCAGCACTTCAGGAGCAGTAAAATTCCAAAACAAAAAATTTGAAATTGGCAACAGTGAGCCTTTAGCAGGATCTTACACTCAGGGTGATGTGGTATGGAACAGTGCACCAACTCCAGGCAACGTAATAGGTTGGGTGTGTGTGTTGACCGGCACTCCAGGACAGTGGAAATCATTCGGCGCAATAGCCAATTAATCTAAGTACTCATCACATCTTTGAGATATTTCTTATTCCAATATTTGTAATAATTCTTTGATCGCAAGAATTTTCTAGCAGACTCTAATTTGGATCTTTTTTGACACAGTATAAGATTGTACAAACCGTTGTTGGTTCTCACGTTTTTAATTTGAGTTTCTTCATCCCAATGATCAGCTAGGAATACATATTCCTTATGAGTATCATTCAATTGATCGCACAACTCATACATGTCTTTCTTTTTCATGCGAAATTCTTTGAGATACAACAGCACGTCCAAGGTTTCCAACAGTGTTTGGTCTTTTTCAAATCTAATCTTTTTGCGTACTCTGTCTAGGATCTTATATCGGGCACGGACAGCATAAGGACACACTGCCAACCCTCCCAATTCTGATTGAACCATGCTGAGATGTTTGGTCCAGAGCTTGATGTGTGATTTCATAGACATATATGTGTATTTAATAAATATAGACATGTTTGTAATAGGCAACGGTGAAAGTCGAAAGCACATAAACCTCGACAAAATTAATCAAACCAAGATAGGCTGCAATGCTGTGTTTAGAGATTGGCAAATGGATCATCTAGTTTGTTGTGATCGCAAGATGGTGTTGGAAGCTCTGCATGAAACCAATCCAGACCTTACCAAAATACACACCAGAGCTGAATATATCAGTATGGATTCAAGATTGAGTTGTGTGCCAGATTTGCCTTATGAGAGCAAACTGAGACAGGATCAACCCATTCATTGGGGCAGTGGTCCTTATGCTGTGCTGTTGGCCATAAAACTTATTCATTCCGATGAAACCATCCACCTGTTGGGATTTGATCTATATGGCACCGGAGAGAGAATCAATAATGTGTACAAAGACAGTGTGGGTTATAAAAAATCGCATGAAAGAGCAGTGGATCCTAGATATTGGATACATCAGTTGCACCAGTTGTTTGAATTGCATCCAAACATAAAATTTGTGATGCATGTGACAGAATCTTTCGTCAAACCCACTGAATGGCATCATACCAATTTAGAATATCAGAGCTTGACAATGCTGCGGCAATAATGTAATAATATATGATGTTTGTAATTTATGACAATTACACATAGAGGACTTGGTATAATCCCTCTTTAAAAATTCTTCTACCATATTAAACAATAGGAGATAATATGGTGAAATATTACAGTACAAAAACATACGGCAACGACCGAGGTTTGAGTTGTTGTTTTAGACAGTGGCAGAGCACTCATTCACACTGTTCTTTGCTGCATGGTTACAGCATAGGTATTAAATTAACTTTTGAATCAGAGACTCTGGATGATCGCAATTGGGTCATGGACTTTGGTGGATTGAAAGCATTCAAAGAATGGAGTGAACACATGTTTGATCACACATTGGTGGTGGCTGAAAATGATCCACACCTAGACAAATTTAAAGCATTGGCAGCATTGGGATTAAATTCAGTGGGCGGCATCTGTGATCTACGCATAGTGCCAGCAGTGGGCTGTGAAAAATTCAGCGAGTTGGTTTACAATGAGATGAACAAGATATTGAAAACTTTTCAGTCAGGCAAGACTTACAAGTTGCCCAACGGTAAAGGATTTGATTGCAGGTATCCTGTGGGTCAAGGAGTCAAATTGCATTCAGTGGAAGTGTTTGAACACGCAGGGAATTCGGCCATATATCAAGCACAATAAATACTCCTGACCATGTCTAACAATTATGTGTTGTGTCTCAAACACGGCAACAAATACAGTGCTGAATATGTGAATGTGTTAAAAAAAATGACACAACGCAATCTCACAGTGGCACATGAATTTGTGTGTTTCACTGAAGATCCCAAAGGCATAGATCCAGACATCAGAATATTGCCACTGCCTGCAGTTGTTCTCAAAGGATGGTGGTACAAAACCATGCTGTTCAATCCCCACTTGCCCATACAAGGCACCCTGCTGTTCATTGATTTGGATGTGATTATTTTTAAAAACATAGACAAATTGTTCACCCACAAGCCTGGAGAATTCTGTGTGTGCAGAGACTTCAACAGATGTTTTCAACCCAACTGGCAGAAGATGAACAGTTCAGTGGTGCGTTGGAGCACAGGACAACACCCACAGATTTACAACAATTTTATCAAAGATCCACACACCATCAGCAAGAGATTTCATGGAGATCAAGACTGGTTGTTTGATCAGGTCAAAAAACACTATCAGTTCTGGCCTGATGAATGGATACAATCCTACAAGTGGGAGATGCGTGGCAATCCCAAATTGGTGAGACAGAAGACAGGTTTCAAAAACTTCACATCACCTGGTGAGCCCAAAATTAAATCAGACACTGCTGTGGCTGTGTTTCACGGTGATCCCAATCCTAGAGAATGCGTGGATCCTTGGTGTCAAACCCATTGGAAATAGCCATTGAATCCACATTGACTGCAGTCAAAATATCGCATATACTAATAGTATGATCAAAAGAATAGGTTTTTGCTGTCAATGGTTTCATCATGATAGAACTCTTAAAAAGAAACAACTGGAAGAATTAGAACGTCCTTACAATACCAGAGCTACCACTGTGCGTTGGTTGAACGAACACAAGGAACAAGCCGAAGAAAAACTGGCATTTGTGTTCAAACACAACATAGATGGCATCAAGAATTTAATATTAAAAGTGTCTGAACTGCCTGTGAGCAGAAGAATGTGCAGAATATCATCACCCATACTGCCAGTGGCCACTGAAAACACTTGGAGATACTATTGGGACAAGCCAGACATAATCAAGTATTGCGAACAACACTTTGCTGAAGCAGGCGATTTGGCTCGCAAACACAATGTTAAAGTATCTTTTCATCCAGGACAATTCACGGTGTTGGCATCGGATAATCCAGACATAGTGGAAAGAAGCATAGACGAATTTGAATATCATGTGCGTATGGCGAAAATGATGGGGTTTGGTAAGAAATGGCAGGATGGTTGTAAAATCAATGTACACATATCAGGTCGTCAAGGTCCAGAAGGTATCATAAAAGCATTGCCTAGATTATCACCTGAAGCACGCAATCTTATCACCATAGAGAATGATGAAATGAGTTGGGGATTGGATGCCACACTCCAGTTGGAAAAACATGTGGCATTGGTGCTGGACATACATCATCACCTTATACGAGATGAAGAATACATACGTCCCACTGATGACAGAGTCAAAAGAGTCATAGACAGTTGGAGAGGCGTGCGACCCACCATGCATTATTCTTATTTTAGAGATGAAGCTTTAATGCCAGCATTTGATGCTGACACACAGCACATGATGCATAAAAATATGTTGCCCATGAAAGACTTAATAACGTTGGGCTGTCAAAAGGTAAAATTGAGATCTCACAGTGATCTGTTGCCCAATGCAGCACACAATGAATGGGCACTGTCATTTTTAGAATGCATGGACATTCAGGTGGAAGCAAAGGCCAAGAACTTGGCAGCTGAACAACTGCACAATCAGGCACAAGCTCTGGGTCTACTGTAATAAATACTGCCATGCAAGACATGAAGCAGTGGATCGAATTGTTCGAAACCAAACAAAAACGTGAAAAAACCCTAGTGTTGGAAACATTGCCTTATGGCATGGGTGATTTGGATCCTGTGCTGAGCCGTGCCAATGTGGAATATCATTATGGAGTATTGAGCCGAGGTTATGTGAATCGATACAACACAGGAGAAGGTGATCCTGATTTCAATTATGGTGGTGCTAAATTGCACAATTTATTTTGGGCTCAATTGCAAGCACCCCGAGGCAGCAATCTTCCTCAAGGCACAATAAAAGAATTCATAAACGAACATCATAAAGATTATGACAGTTTTAAAGAAACGTTACTTTTGACCACTATGAAACTGCAAGGATCTGGATGGGTGTACTTGTCTCGATCAGGAGAGATCAAAACCACTCCCAATCAAACATATCGAACTGATATTTTAATGCCCATAGATATGTGGGAACATTCATTTATGGATTATGTGCCGGCAAAAGATGCCAAGAAACGCTACATTACAAATATTTTTAAAATAATCAATTGGTCTACAATCAACGACCGTTTGAACACAAAATAATCACAATTCATCTATAGGTGTATCACTGCTGACATTCATGTCCAGTATTTTGCGTTGCCGCACACCTTGTTGCTGTGCAAAACGCTTGGGATCACATGCACCGCACACATGCTTGTAATCATTGCTGATGCGTTTGATGGCTATGCTGCCTTTCTCCCTTTCAAACAGTGCATTGCAACTGTCACACTGGAACCTATAGTAGGTTTTGTGACGCACACAGGTGTGTTTTGTGCCCAGTTTACTGATGCGTTCAGTAAGATGTTGTTTCACAACTTTTTCTAAAAACATATACTTGTATTTACATTAGGATTTGTGTTTTTTTAATAAATAATTGAAACAGAACGGAAACACATGGCTGTAATCACTGTCACTGAAAGAGCAATCGAAAAGATCAAAGAGTTGTGTCATCACAACAACAAATATGCTGTGAGACTCAGCATCAAAGGTGGTGGGTGTGCAGGTTATTCCTACGATTGGGGATTTGCTGATCAATCAGAAATTGCACCTGCAGATGAGCTGTTAAACTTTGGCAATGGAGCCAAGTTCACTATAGATGCTGCCAGTGTGATGTATATTCTAGGCACTGAGTTGGATTATGTGACTGAAGTGTTTGGATCACATTTTGACATTCGCAATCCCAATGCCAAGAGCGCATGTGGTTGTGGTGAGAGCATCAGTTTTGAAAAGGAGACAGCATAACACATGGCCAAACAGAATATCAATATCGGAGTGGAAGGTAACGACGGTACCGGCGATAGTATTCGCGATGCGTTTAGGAAAGCGAATGAAAACTTCACGGAACTTTATGCAGTTTTTGGACAAGGTGGACAGATTGCTTTCACATCACTGAGTGACACTCCTGACACACTGGGCATATTCAAACTGCCTATCAGCAACAGCACCGGCACAGAATTAGAAATGAGATCATTGTCTGGTGGTGTGGGTATCTCTGTGAGTTTAGCCACAGCAGGTCAGATTGTGATCAGCAACACCGGCAGTGAGTTGGTGGATGACCTTTCACCCAGTCTAGGAGGTCCGCTCAATGCCAATGGGTTTGCAGTGGGCAACGCAGAAGTCACCAGCCAAGCAGTGAGCAATTTTAATTCCACACATGGAACCAACATCACCATAGATGAATTATTAATCACCAAAGGCTACGCAGATCAAAGATATTTAAAATTAAGTGGTGGCGGCAGTGGAACTGCTGGACAAATACGAGTGAGAGATGAACCACCAAATGCATCAGAATACACCATCACCATTGCCAGCTACAGTGCCGGCAATGCTGTGATCACTGCACATGGTTTTGACACCAGTGCCAATGGTATTGCCTACATCTACAACAGCACAGGCACTCCAGCTGTGGGATTGAGCAATGGTGTTACATATTACTTGCGTTTTGTAAATGTGAATCAGATGAGCATGCATGCTTCGTTTGCTCAAGCCACCAATGACGATGACAGCACCAGAGTAAAAATCACTGTGTCAGGTGGCACAGGCACACAGACTTTGTTGGATGCTGACTATGATGACGCATTGGCAGGATATTTCTTAAGCACAGAAGCCATGCCAAGAAAATCCATTGTGAGACGTCAAGGAGACACCATGACTGGTGCTCTTTATCTGCATGACCATCCAGGAGATTTGGCAGGTGAAGGCACTCCCAACGGTGTGGATGATCTTCAAGCAGCCACAAAATTTTATGTGGACAACACCAGCTTCAGTTCTCAGGTTAATTTATATGTGGCCACCTCAGGTGATGACAGTATGCAAGGAGTTCCACCAGGCAAAGAAGGCAGAGCTCTCAATTATGCTTATAAATCAATCAATGCTGCAGCTCGCAAAGCAGAAGAATTAATATTGACCACTCCTGTGGCACTAGGACCTTACACACAAACCATTACCTACAATACAGGAGCCAGCAATTCATTGGTGGTGTCTGAAGGAGTCACCAGCAGCAGTGGATACAACAATGTAAAATTGTTGATAGATGCCAATAGAACTTTCATAATCAAACAGATGATTGGTTTCATCAATACCACTTATCCTGATTTCATCTATGATGAAGCAATCTGTGAACGTGATTTGGGTTTAATTTTGGATGGTATTGTGATAGATGTGTTGGCCAGTGTGAACTCCAACGTGAGATCACTGCAGGCAGGATTGAGATACTACAGCAATGTGAGTGCTGCCACTGCTATCAACCAACAGTTGACACAGACATTGGCTGGCATCAACTATGCCAAAAGCATCACCAACACTATTTTGCAAAATTTAACAGTGACTCCCACTTATGATGCAGGTTTTACGCAGACCATTGACGCACCCAGCACAGTGGATTCAACTGGCAGAGCTTCAGTGGCTGCCAAGTTCGATATCATTACCAACATCATCAGCAATGGTCCCACATCAGCTGCTCCTGAAGTGGAAGGCAGTACCTACACCATCACCATCAGCAATGGCAGTTTTGGATTTGTGGATCAGAACAATCCCAACAATCAAGATTTAATTCCAGGCAAATTGATCAGAGGCAAGCAGAGCAATGCACTGGGCCGTGTGGTGAGCATCCTAGCAGGTGGTGCTGTGGACACTGTGCGAATGATACTGGTAGAGCCAAGAGAATTTGATGTGGGTGAGGAATTAGAATTTGCTGCTCCAATAAAAAATCAGAACATAACCATTAGAGTGGAAAGTGGCACATACTTGGAAGATTATCCCATAAAAGTGGTCAACAATGTTTCTATCAAAGGAGATGAATTCCGTCGAGTGATTATTAGACCCAAAAATAGAATTTCACAATCACCTTGGGCTGACATTTATTTCTACAGAGATTTAACCATAGATGGATTAACCACTGCAACCACAAACTTTGGTCGTCAATACTTGAATGATCCCACAGCTTTGAAGAATGTTGGATCTAGTTATACCAACGTAGGTGGATACACAGCAGCAGCTGAACAAATTTTAGATGCCAAGCCCACCATTCAAACAGCAGTGGTGACCTACACCAATTCATTGCTGAGTCCCAGCTCGTTGAGTCCCACAGCGGAAGCTGCCAGCAGACGCGACACTGGATTGATTGTGGATGCAATTTACAATGATTTAATTCGAGGTGGCCGAGAAAATATTTTAGAAGTACAAGGTGGATTTTTTGGAGTGGCATTGAGCGCTCAACGCAAACAAGGAATTACCTATGTGGGTACATATATCAATGCTTCAGTGATCGCAGCTTTTTCAGCCACAATTAAAAGCATTGTGACAAACATGCTCACATCAGTGAGTTTTGCTTTCAATGTATCTTATAATCCTCCCAAAAACAACAGACAGATGGATGTGTTTTTAATGGGAGAAGCTACCATAATTAGAAATGTGACCTGTCAAGGCCACGGTGGATTCATGTGTGTGTTGGATCCTGAATCACAAGTTTTGAACAAATCACCCTACATACAAACAGCCAGCAGTTTTTCACAAAGCATCAATGCCAAAGCATTCCGAGGAGGTATGTTTGTGGATGGATCTTGTGGCAATGTGCCTGTCAATGTGCAGAATGTGGTGAGTGCATTTGAATTGGAAGTGGACAGCGATCCAGGAGAAGGATTGTTCATAAGAAAACCACTCACTCCCACAAGTTTCTACATCGGTGGACAAAGATATCAAGTGGATGCTGTGAGCAATTATGATGGACCAGCCGGCACTGCCACTCTATTACTGAACGCCAGCAGCAATGGTGGATTAGGATTCACCATCACCAGTCCCATACCGTATCCATTGGTGTTGCAGACTGCAGGCAATAAATCTTTGTTGAGCAATGATTTCACTCAGGTGAATGATTTGGGTTATGGACTGTTGGCCACCAACGGTGCTTTGAGTGAACAAGTTTCCATGTTCACCTACTACTGTCATGTGGCTTATTATGCATTGAACGGAGCACAGATCAGATCATTGAACGGCAGCAATGCCAATGGTGTTTATGCATTGGTTGCAGAAGGATCAGATCCCAACGAACAACCAGATGATGTGACACTTTTCCACAACATGACGCAGGTGTGTAAAGTTTACGACGATGGTGCAGTTTATGATCATCCTCTGTTGGCTCTCAGTGTGTATGTGTATGATCTGGAATATGTGCCTAACAACCGAGGAGAAATTGAAATAGATCATGACACCCTTGATTCATCTTTACTTTTGGGTGTGGAAAGATATGAAATAGCCAGTGTGGAGTTGACTGATCCATTGGTCACTGTGGTTGGCCCTAGTGTGACTCGAGATGGCAGGGTGTACAAAATTAACCTCAGCACTGCCGGCACTCTTTCTGCTTCCACCACTGGAATCAAAGCAGTATTGAGCAACAATCAAACTGTGACCATCAGATCCAATTCAAACCATCGATTCAGCGGCGTGGGCAACGTGGCTCCCACAAGACCCAGCACTGCTTTGGTGTTCCCCAACGATTCAACCACGGTGTACAGAACTGTGTCCTTCGGCATCAATGACGCTGTGGGCACTGCGTTGCCTGCCAACAACGTGATAGCAGGATTCGACACTGGATTCGACAATGTGAGATTGCAGGTGGCACCTGCGGCAGCATTAACAAGCACCCATGCAGGGGCTGGAACAACCATGGGAGCCACAGTGGGAGATGTGGTGATCGCCATTGAACAATTGACTGAAGCTGCAGACATCACTAGAATCAACAACAACAACATGGCCTTTGGATGGGCAGGAGTGGTGCATGGAGTGAGCAATTATGTGGATCGCACCACCTATGCCACTGTGCAGATCACCACATTGAACCATATTCACTCAGCTGGCTATGCAGGTGTTGGACTGTATGCACCAGTGGTGCGAGGAGCCGGCACAGAAAATATTTCACTGCGTTGCGGACTGTTGTCTGGAGAAGACGCCAATATCACTATTAAAATATCCACATGCAGAGCCACTGGACATGATTTCTTGGACATAGGTTCAGGTGGATTCAACAGCAGCAATTACCCCAACTCTATTTTTGGTGAATCAGCCAACACACCTGTGCAGGACAATGAAGTGGAAGAACGCGGCAAGGGCAGAGTATTCTTTGTGAGCACAGACCAAGACGGAGTATTCCGTGTGGGAAGATTCTTCACAGTGGATCAAGGCACAGGATCTGTGACTTTTGCTGCTTCCATTGCATTGAGCAATCTGGACGGATTAGGATTCAAACGAGGTGTGGTGGCAGCAGAATTTTCAACAGATTCTGCCATGACTGACAATGCTTCAGACACAGTGCCCACAGAATCAGCTGTGAGAGGCTATGTGGATCGCAGATTACACTACACCGACGCAGGCACATTGGTGGCCAACCCTATAGGAGCAGGAGTCATTGCCAGAGACGGCAGCACTTCATTCACTGCCAACATCAGTGCAGGCGGATTCAAACTGATCACATTGGGCGCTCCCACTTCATCACAAGATGCTGCCAACAAAGCCTATGTGGATCAAACATTGTATGCCAGTGATCAGGTAGAAAATTTAAGAAATGTGGACATTGCAGGGTTTGCTGCCAATCAGATATTGGTGTTCAATGGCAGACTTAGAATATTCACCAATCCAGAAACAGGCGGAATATTTGTGGTGGGTAACACTATCACAGGCAGCAGCACAGGCACAGTGGCCACCATAGTAGATTATGAATCAGTGGTATTGCCGGGCGCATTGAATGCAAGACGCATAACTTTTGCATCAGTGTCAGGTCCTGGCTTCAGCACATTGGATTCTATCAGCACAGGTGGTGGAGTATCAGCACAAATAATTGATGGTCCAATGAATGAATTGGCCAATGGAGTGATGAGTGGCAGCACAGATATTTCAATCACAGCCACAAGAAGCACTGCACAAACAGATTTAAATTTACAAATAGTAGCTGGCAGCATCATCAATGCAGATGTGAACGCAGCCGCAGCCATTCAGCAGAGCAAGTTGGCCATGACAGCTGCCACCACCAGAGTGAACGCCACAGGCATCAGTCAGGCAGATCTTGGATTGGCCAGCTTTGATTCCAGCACTTTCACAGTGACCAACGGCTGGGTGCAGATTGATTCAGGTGATTTGGCCATCAGCAAGATTGAGAACATGGCCACTGACACAGTGATAGGTCGCAGTGCAGCTGGCACAGGAGCTCCCAGCGCCATAGCATTCAGCACAGTGATCAGTGATGGTGGAGGATTAGAAGATGGAGATTTTGCCACAGAATTACTGGCTGCATTGGATCCAGGAGAAGCACTGATCAAAACAGGTGCCACTTCATATGCTCGAACCAATGTGAGCACCTCAGGCGAAGTGAACAGTATTATTAAATCAGATGCCACAGGCATTGTGGATGTGGCAGCATTGAAGTTGGATGGACAACTGTTGATAGACAGCAACACTGGCACCAACACTTCGCTGTTCTACACCAGAGGCAGCATCAATTTCTTACAAGCAGTGGGCAATACCACTGCCAACACCACACTCACATTCACAGGTAGAAAATTTCAATTTGGTGGCAGCACAGTGCCCAATTCACCCACTGCTGATGCACTGCAGAGCGCGGCATTGAATGAAGGCCGAGGCATAGCCACACCTCACTTGTTCACAAAATTCATTGAAACAGATTCAGTAGAGTCAGGCGGCACAGGTATAGCACTGGGAGCAGGTGGCAGCACATTGGCTGGTGCAGGCAAGATCAGCATTGTGTTGGCAGGAGCAGTGCCATTCATATTTGCAGGTGACGCAGACGATTCCACTATCACCACACCAGGAGTTTATCCTGACGCAACTGACACATACACCATTGGTAATGCTTCGGCCAGATACAAAACAATTTTTGCTGAAGTGTTTCACGGCACAGCAACCAACGCATTGTACGCAGATTTGGCAGAGAAATATTTGGCAGACCAGGAATATGATTCGGGCACTGTGTTGCAGTTTGGTGGCGACAAAGAAGTTACCATCACCACAGAAGCCAACACCAACAAGATAGCAGGTGTGGTGACCACAGCGCCAGCATTTTTGATGAATGATCAATTGAATGAAGAGAACACAGTGGCAGTGGCACTGCAGGGTCGTGTGCCATGCAAAGTGATTGGAAAAATTGCCAAAGGTGACATGCTGGTGGCCAGTGCAGTGCCAGGTGTGGCATGTGCAGCTGAAGGTGAAATTAAAATAGGCACCGTGATTGGTAAATCACTGGAGCATTATGATTCAGATCAGGTGGGTGTGATTGAGATTGCGATAGGTAGATAAACATGGCCAAAAAGACAGTGAACATAGGCACATCTGCGAACAAGGGCAATGGTGATCCTTTACGCACAGCGTTTGGAAAAATCAACGATAATTTTGATGAGATATATGGTGCCATAGGTGCTGATGGATCCATATTCAATCCACTCAGTGTGGATCAAAGTCTTGTGCCCACCACCACCAACACAGTGGATTTGGGTTCTGCCAGCAAACAATGGCGCAGTCTTTATGTGAGCAACAACACCATTTACATAGGTGGTGTGGCCATAGGAGTGGATGGCAATGGCAATTTGACCACAGGCGGCACAGTGGTTGGCAGCACACCAGCCTGGGCCAACATCACAGGCAAGCCCACATTTGCCACAGTGGCTACCTCAGGTGACTATGCTGATTTATCTGGAAAGCCAACTATACCAACTGTTGTTAATGCAAGTTTTCAGATCAATGATCAAAGTTTTACACCAGGAAGTGTTTATGCGGCAACACTTTATTCTATAACAGTGACACCTAGTTCAACTTCTGCTCCTGTTTCTGTAACTTTTAATCTTTCTATAGTTGCTAACCCAGGACAAGAAGATGCTGGATATGGATTTAAAATATATGTAAATGGTTCACCAGTTGATTCTTCTGAACTTATAAACTATATTGATGATTCACCAACCAGTTACTCAGCATATCCTGCTACTTATACATTTAATTTTGTACCAGGAACAAATTCTTCAACAACTATAGCATTGTGGGCTAAAAAAACAGGCGGCAATGGTTGGAGATTCGTTCAAGGTGGAATATCGGCTAAACATGTAGTAACTGCTCTGGTATTTTAAAATGATATTAAAAAAATTTAAAAATAAATATTAAAAAGAAAAAAATTATGGCAAATAGAATACCACTCATAGTAGACACCGGAGACGGCAACAAGATCAAAGAGTTGCCCATAGGTGATAATTTAGATCTCACAGGCTCAGGCATCAGTGGTGCCAGCAGCATTCAAGCCAATTCCATGGCCACTACCACTGGCAGCATTGGCACACTCACCAGCAATAATATCACTGTGAACACCACAGCTGATTTGGGCAATGTGTCAGGTCTCACCATAGAAGGTGGCACAGTGGGTCAGGTGTTGACCACAGATGGCACCGGAGTACTCAGCTGGAGCACATTGGGCAACTACGATCAAAGTCTCAACACCACTGACGATGTAGAATTTAATTTTATCAATGCTAGAAGATTGGAAGCACCCATCAATGTCACTGCTGAGATACGCACCAGCAGCACAGGCAGCGGTGTAAAAACTTGGCAATTCAGCAGCGTGGGCAATTTAACTCTGCCAGCGGGTGGTGACATACGCAACAGCGATGGAAATTCCATCATAGGTTACACCAGTATTCAATCAGATGTGATAGCAGACACCAACAACACCAGAGACATAGGATCCAGTGCAGTAAAATGGGCTGAAGGACATTTCACCAATCTATATGGCACACTCACAGGCAATGTGGTGGGCAATGTCACAGGCAATGTCACAGGAAATTTAATAGGCACAGCAGATGTGGCCAGCACAGTGGCACTGACAGCCACCAACACCACCAATGCCACTCATTTTCCCATTTTTGTGGACTCTGCCACTGGCAATGAATCCATCAGAACCGACACAAGTTATACCTACAATCCCAGCACAGGAGTGATCAGCAGCACTGGTGTGTCAGTCACAGATGCCACAGTGTCCGGCACTGCCTACAGTTTCAATATCAGTTCCACAGGCACTGCCAACTTGACCACAGTGAATGTGGGCAACACACTGTCAGTCACTGCAGGTATAGAAGGAGATCTCACAGGTTCTGTGTATTCAGACAATTCCACACAGATGATCAATGGTGTCACTGGCAAAGTGGTAGGACCCATAGAAGTCAACATTGCCAACATCAGCATCACAGGAGGCACGCCCAACCAAGTGATCAAAACCAATGGTTCGGGAGTTTTGAGTTTTGTGGATCAAACAGGTGGTGGAGGTGGAGGCGCAGTGGTTTTGGATGATCTCACAGATGTCACTATCACTTCAGCAGCCAATGGACAGATTTTAAAATACAATGGAGCAGCCTGGGTCAACAGTGTGGTACCCATCAATACCTTTGGCATCATTGCCACCACAGGATCAGCAGTGACCATCACTCCCGCAACCTTGGGTGACACATTCACTTTCACAGCAGGCACAGGTATAACCATCGCACCCACAGCATTGAGCAAGACTTTGACCATCACCAACTCTGCTCCCAATGTGACACAAAATGTATTCACTACCATAGCAGTGGCAGGACAATCATCAGTGGTGGCAGACACCAGCACAGACACATTAACATTGGTGGCTGGCAACAATGTGACCATTACCACCAGTGACAGCACAGACACTGTGACCATCAATGCCACTCATCCCAACACATTCACCAACATTGCTGTGGCAGGACAGAATTCACTGCTGGCAGACAATGTGAATGACACACTGACAATCGCAGCTGGTTCAGGCATCACTGTCACTACCAACGACAGCACAGACACCATCACCATTGCTGCCACAGCAGTGAGTGGATTGGAGAGCAGAAGCACAGCCGCAGGCACCACCAGTTCATTGGCCAACACAGCTTCAGCGGATTTAAACATCACAGGATTCAAAGGATATGCTCTTTTAAAAATTCAAACATCAGTGGCTGCCTGGGTAAGATTGTATACTGATACTGCCAGTCGTTCCTCAGATTCAAGCAGACTGGAAGGAGTTGATCCTTCTCCGGATGCAGGAGTGATAGCAGAAGTGATCACCACAGGTAATCAAACCATACTGATGTCACCAGCTGTGATGGGATTCAACAATGAAAATACTCCCACAACCACCATCCCTGTGAGAGTGACCAATAAGAGTGGCAGCACTGCTGCTATCACAGTGACATTGACCTTGATAAAATTAGAAGCATAATTTATGCCAAAAAAAATAATAGATGTAATTTTAAATAATGATGTAAATAAACAACAATTTATTGATCAATTTAATAATGATAAAGTAGAACTATGGAACATTATGGAATCCATAGATAATTTAATTGTTGTCAATATCGATGAAGATTATATAACAGAGTTTTCTAATAATTCTCAAATAAAAAATATAGATTTTAGATTATTCAAGCCAGTTCCTGCTTCACTACCTGATTTTTTTACAACTACTAAAACTATTACTGCTGTTGCTCCTAGCACACTTTTAAGTGGTTCAAATTATATGCCCATGCAGTTTTATCTTGATACAGACATAATATATTCTTCGCAAAAATTAGGCAGTAATGATCCAGTTTCATCTTTAAATAATGCAACTTATTTTAATAGATGGACTGGAAAAAATGTGGATATAGTCAGTCTTGAAGTAGGACCTGTTAACAATACTTTGCAAGGAGTACATGCAACTCATCCAGATTTTTCAAATTTAGAATCTCCTGGAACTCCCAGAGTGATTGCTAAAAATTGGACAGATTTAGAAGATACTAGCAATAATCAAATATCTTCCAATAGAGTTTTTAGTTCACATGCAATGGGAGTACTCAGTGCGGCTGCAGGAACCATATGTGGTTTTGCTAAAAAATCTAATCTTTATGTTGCATATCTAACAGCCGAAGATGGAACGGTTGAATGTATCAATGCCATAATTTCTTGGCACAATAGTAAACCTGTAAATCCTATCACAGGTGTTCCTAATCCTACCATCATGATAGGTGAATATCAGTATCTTGTAGATAGAAATTATGGAATTAAAATAGATGATATCAACAGTATAACTACTCCCAGTGGAACAGTTAATAGACCAGGAGCAAGTTGGGGAGTGGATTTAACTCCGTTCACATCAAGAAATATAATACCTTTTAGAATTCAAGATCCTAACACATTAAATTTTGAATGGTGTGCAGTATTTCCTTACCCTTTACAAAACACTCCACTTAAAGTTGCCTTAGAAGCTGCTTGGGACGCTGGCATAGTCAATTTTAATGCAGCTGGAAACAATGGAGGAGTGTATGTGAAAGATTCTGATCCAAGATGGAGCGGCACTTTTTGTTCTTCCAGTGGTACAATTATTAGATATGATATAAGTTATTCTAGTACCACAATTGTTACACGCACAACAACAAATCAAACCACAGCTTATCCTTTTAGAGCATATGGTCCGAATGGTTTAGATAAAAGTATAGATGTGGCTGCTGGACAAAATTCAGAAACATATCAAATACTTGATGCTTATTCCAATAGAGGTCCAGGAATAGATATTGTAGGATTGGGAGAAAGTACCTGGACTGCATATCCACAGAGTACTTACGCTGATGGTAATAGTTGGGGAATGTTTAGTGGCACTAGTTGTGCTACTCCCACTGTGGTAGGTAAAGCAGCCTGTATGATGGAAAGATATTACTTTTATAATAATCAATGGCCTACGAATACGCAAATAAAAACTATATTACTTTCAGAAGCTAAATCCGTGGTAGAGAATGTTGATAGTACTACATGGAACAACAGACCAGCTGCCTCTACTAACTATAGTGTCGCAGCATTTTATAACCTCAAAAGTTATGTAAATTGGATTCAAAATAATTTTTTCTCTCCCAATGGAGGATTTCGATTAGGAGAACTGGCAGGAACCACTACGAAAAGAGCATTTTTTAATGCTCAAAGTTTTCAAAGAAATCAAACACAAGGTAAAAGACCTGTTTCAGGTGCTGCTTACCCCAGAACAAAGATCAGAAGATTTGGTTAAAAACACAGAAAGATAAATACTGATATGCCCATAAGCAACATAAACATAGGAACCATTGCCAATGACGGCACAGGTGATGATTTACGCGAAGCGTTTATCAAAGTCAATAATAACTTTGCTGAACTCAACGCAAGAGATCCTGAATCAACCACAGTCAGCAACAGACTCACAGACACCAACTCTATCAAAGGGGTATTTTATCAAAAATCAGGTGTGGATCTACAATTCAAAAGTTTAGAAGCAGGCAGCAATATATCATTCACCAGCAACAATGACAAAATCACCATCACTTCATCAGGAGTGGTGAGCATATTGGTGTTTGGTGACACAGGCCCTCATTTGACCATCAACAGCGTGGGCATGTTGGAAGTGTTTGGCACCGGTGGTGCTGCCACAAGAACTCTCAGCAATGGAACCACTTTAGAAATAGAATCTTTGTTGGCCAATGAAAGTAATCCCACACTCAGTGCCACTCTTACAGGTGCTGGCAATGACATAGTGGGTATTGACAACATTCAAGCTGCCAATGTGGATGCATTGGTGTATGATATTGATGTGAGTGATAGAAATTCATTCATTGGTTTTGACATGGGTGAGATTCAACTGGATGCTGCCAACAATGAGAATATCACCAACTTATTAGATCTTTATTTCAGCCAAAATCCAGTGGACATGGGCACCATTGCATCTCCCAACGCCACTGTGTTTGACTTCGGCGCTATATAATTCTCTCGATAAATACAACATATGAGCAACTTGTGGACACAGCCAACCGGATATTCATTGGGCACTATTGCTGAAAGAACTGTAACCACCATCAGTTTGCCAGTGAACACAGTGGATTCCATACTTGTGATAGCAGGCACTTTGCCTGGTGGTTTGAGACTGCAGGGCACTGCTATTGTGGGCACCACAGTGGAGGTTGCTAGAACCACACAATCAAGATTTGTGCTGCGAGCTCGATTGGGTAACGATATTCAAGATAGAACCTACAGTATCACAGTGGCAGGACCAGATGATCCTGTTTGGATCACTCCATCAGGTCAATTGCCTGTGGGTGAAAACAATGCATTGTTTGTGTTGGACAGTGCTTACATAGATTATCAATTGGAAGCCACTGATACAGATCTTTCAGCTGGTGATGAATTGGAATATTATATTGCCCGAGGTGATGGAGAATTACCACCAGGCATCACACTCACCAAAACAGGCAGATTGACCGGAGTGATAGATCCTGTGTTGGCTTTGGACATAGCAGCCAGCAGTGGTCATTATGATGTCAATACTTTCAGTGCATTTCCTTATGATTTTGGATTGAGAAGTGCCAGTGGATTTGAAAGTTTTTATTATGACGTGGAATTTTATGATTATGCCATAGGCACCAGATCACCCAAAAAATTAAATCGTTATTATGAATTCACAGTGAGTGTGAGTGATGGTGACAGTGTAGTCAAACGCACTTTTAGAATATTTGTGGTGGGAGATGATTTTTTACGAGCAGACAACACCATATTACAAGTGGGTGGCGGAACATTCACTTCGGATGGCACTTATATCAGAACTCCACAGTGGCTCACTCCAAGAGATTTGGGCTACAGAAGAGCCAACAATTATGTCACACTGTATCTGGAACTGTATGACCCCAACACCCTCACAGGTTATGTGGCCTACACACTGAGACCCACCAATGATGACGCCACAGTGAGCACACTGCCTCCAGGTTGCACACTGGACAGCACTTCAGGTGAAGTGGCAGGTCGAGTGCCTTATCAACCAGCAGTGACCAAAGAATATAAATTCACTGTGAGAGCCACAAGATTTGGAGCCAACAATGAAAGTCTAGCCATCAAAGACAAAACATTTGTGGTGAAAGTACTGGGAGAAGTGGACAGTGTGATCACCTGGAACACTGACAGTGATTTGGGCAGTATCAATGCCAACTTTGTGAGCACTCTATTCATTGCAGCCACCACCACAGTGCCCAATGCTCAATTGAGATATGTGATCACTGCAGGTGCATTGCCCAACGGATTAACATTGGCATTGGACGGAGAAATATTAGGCAAAGTGAGACAGTTTCCTTTGAATGGATTATTGGGACTCACCACATTTGACAACAGAGATTTAACTTTGGACAACAATCAAACCAGCGTGGACAGAACTTTTGTGTTCACAGTGGAAGCCAGAGATCAATTTGGATACAGTGCTACCACAAGAACTTTCACATTGAAAGTGATAGCTGCCAGTGATTTATTGTACAGCAATCTTTATGTGAGACCTTTTTTAAAAATTGATCAAAGAAATTCTTATCTAGCATTGATAGGAGATCCAGAAATTTTTAAACCCAGTTCCATATATAGACCCAATGACGAACTGTTTGGTATCCAAAAACAATTAAAAATGTTGGTGTATGCTGGTATTGAAACCAAGACCATCAATTATTACGTGGCTGCCACAGCAAAAAATCATCGCAGAAAAAGATATCAGTTGGGCTCAGTGAAGACTGCAGAGGCCAAGGAACCTGGCACCAACACAGTGCTGTATGAAGTGGTGTATGTGGAAATTGTGGATCCCCTGGATGATGCGTCACAGCAGATGGCCAGCAAGATCAAGATCAAAAACAACAACATCATAACCATCAGCCAAACTGAAATTGAAGTGTTGGATGATGTGACCAAATTAAATGTGGGTGGCAATACCTATACATTGTATGCCAACAATAATCTGCCCATTGCTGTGGGCACCATAGGCAACAATCTGCAGATCTATGCCCGAACAGGCAGTCTTATTTTAAACACAGTGACTGGCATATTGAGTGTGACTCTACAGAATGGCACCGTGTTGAATGTGGGCACAGTGGTGAATAATCCCACAGACGCATTTAGATTCAGACCCAATCACAGTGTGATCAGAGTGGACAGCAACATATTAAACATTGCCAATCCCAATGACATCGAAAGATATGTGAGCAATACCACCAACATGCGTGCCAATCTTAAATTGATAGGTGAAACAGAATCAGAGTTTTTGCCCTTATGGATGCGTACAGCACAGAAAGGACAAACACAGCCATTGGGATATATCACAGCAGTGCCATTGTGTTATTGCAAACCAGGCACCAGTGCTGCCATTGTGACAGCATTAAAAAACAATGATTTTGATTTTAAACAGATAGATTTTGAAATAGACAGGTACATCATAGACAGCACCACTGAAAGCGGCACAGAACAGTATGTTATGTTCCCCAATTATCAATATAACATTTAAAGCATGAAGCAAACAGATAAATAAGTACAAACAGTAAGGAAAAATATGCCCAGCAACATCAACACAACCAGCATTGATCAGACATACCCTGTGGCAGGGCAGGACAACAACAGCCAAGGATTTAGAGATAATTTTACCACTATCAAAAGTAATTTTGTCACAGCCAAAGCAGAAATAGAAACATTACAAACCAATACTGCCAAACTGAATGCTGCCAATAATTTTGGCAACAACAGCATCACAGGTGCTAAATTTATCAACAACACCACCACAGTGTACAGTGCAGGCACCATAACCACTGCACAAAATATCAGCATAGAGAATGGAAATTTTCAAACATTCATCGTGGGAGCAAATTTAACACTGACTTTCACTGATTGGCCCACAGTAACCAATGGCTTGTCCAGCATCATTGTGGAATTAAAAAGTGATAGCACACTGAGAACTGTGGTATGGAGCACAGAGAACGCAGGATTGATCTACAAAGACTCAGATTTCCCCACACCATTCACAGTGCCTGCCAATCAAAATCCTTTGTATGTGGAATTTTGGACCTACAATCAGGGCGCCACAGTGTTTGGCAAATACTTGGGTTCATTCAGCAACTAATTCACTGTCATGTTTCATCCACTCAGCGAGGATCTTAATCAGTACAGCATCAGTCAATTGGAATCCAAACTATCGGATTTACGTACCAAATATTTTCAAAGCCGCAATCCACAACTGCGTCAGCAGATTGGTGTGTTTGTGGAAGTGTACAATCAAGAGCTCAAACAGAGATTGGCAGCAGAACAATTGAAAATGGCAAAAGATACCGGAAAAGATCTTGACAATCTCATCAATATCGATTAATATACAGCATAATATTCCGTTATGCGAACAGACAGTTTAGGTTTACCCATATTCGATCATCATGACGCTGTGGATTTAATTTACCAAAATAAATTATCAGTGCTCACAGATCTTCAGTTTGAATCTCATCAAGAAATCGATATTTTTAATCAATCAGCACAGCTCACAGGAGTGGGCACACCTTTGAGAGTGTACAAGTCCATGCTGGTGGATGTGAAAGAATTTGACAAGTTGCTGCAGAGTGAATGGTTCATGCCAGACAGTGTGAAAAAATTTGACATTGAATCACACATATTAAACATTGCTCCCAAACATGCTCAGGCGAGAGTACAGGAAGAATTGGCAGCATTCAAACAACACAATTATTTGAATCTATTGAAATTTTTGCATTATTTGGTACAAAACATGCGTGAGAACCAAATTCTTTGGGGAGTGGGTCGAGGCAGTTCAGTGGCATCCTATGTGCTGTATCTGTTGGGTGTACACAGAATTGATTCCATCCAATATGGCTTGGACTGGCGAGAGTTCCTTAGATAAATACACACATAATAGGAGACAACAAATATGGCTATCAAACAGAGTGGTAACAAAGTTTACAAGAGTATGCAGGGCAAACAGATTGATATTGATCTGTTGAGACAACGCAACGAATTAACTCCAGCTGTGGGCAATGCTAGAGTGAATGCTCGCGGTGACGAATTAGGCGCTGGTGGAAAAATTGTTCGCAAACGTGAGGAAGTTTTGGCTGATTATTACAGAGATCATCCTAAGACTGTGCCTACCACAAGAGCAAAAGCAAAAGCAGACAACACCAATGAAGAGTGGGTGGAAGATGCTGAAGGTAATTTCGTTAAGAAAAAATAAACTATGAGCTCATACAAGATTCTTGAGGGAGAATTGATTCCGATCAAGGATCGCGTGATTGTGAGCGACATGAGTTTCGATTCTATAACCACCAAAGGTGGCATCATATTGAATTCAGATGATGGCAAGGTGCATGGTATCAAACCTAGATGGGCCAAAGTGTACGCCAAAGGTCGAGACAACACAGATGAATACACTGTGGGTGATTGGATTTTGGTGGAGCACGGCAGATGGACCAGAGGTGTCAAAATCAAAACCAACCACACAGAACAGGTGCTACAGATGGTGGAAGCCAAAAGTGTGATGATTTGGGCAAAAGAAAAACCAGAAGAATCCTACGTGAACAAAGAAAATCAACTTTAAAATACTTGACTTTCCACACAATCTGTCATATACTGATGGTATGAAATTTCCTGAAACTAGAAATCCTGGATTAAACACCACTGGTGTGTTGGGTATCACATTGATGATATTGCATATCACAGGATATCTTATGGGATGGTGGTGGGTGTTGATATACATACCTTTGATACTATCAGGCATGGGACAAGAATTTTTAAAAAGGAGCTAATGAAAGAACTTTGGACAGAAAAATACAGACCTAAAACACTGGATCAATATGTGTTTAGAGATGAACATCAGAAAAAACAAATTCAAACTTGGGTCAAAGATAAGAGCATTCCTCATTTGTTGTTCAGCGGCAATGCTGGCATAGGCAAAACCACATTGGCCAAGATACTATTGAATGAATTACAAGTGAATGATCTGGATGTGTTGGAAATCAACGCCAGCAGAACAAACTCTGTGGATGATGTCAGAGCTAAAATTGTTAACTTTGTGCAGATGATTCCGTTTGGTGATTTTAAAGTGGTATTATTGGATGAAGCAGACTATCTATCTCCCAACGCACAGGCAGCACTGCGTGGTGTGATGGAAGAATATCACACAACATCAAGGTTTATATTAACTTGCAACTATCCCAACAGAGTTATACCAGCATTACACAGCAGATGTCAAGGATTCCACATTGAACGTGTGGATCAAACAGAATTCACAGCCAGAGTGGCTGAAATATTAATGAAAGAAGGAGTAACTCCAGATTTAGAAACATTGGACACTTATGTTAAAGCCACATATCCAGATCTTCGAAAGTGTATCAATGTGGTACAAATGAACGCACAGAATGGCGTGTTATTAAAACCACAAAAAAGCGACACAGGAGAATCAGATTACAAACTGGGCATGGTAGAATTATTCAAAGCAGGTAAAATCACTGAAGCAAGAAAGTTGGTATGCAGTCAAGTGAGACCCGATGAAGTGGAAGACATTTACAAATGGATGTATGATAATATCACATTGTTTGGTAATGACACACGCCAAGAAAAAGCTATTATAATCATAAAACAAGGACTAGTGGATCATACACTGGTGGGAGATCCTGAAATAAATCTTGCTGCCACCATGATCAAACTTTCCCATATGGAATAACATGTACAGAGCCAGTCATATATTAATCGGTTATCAAGGTGCAATGAGATACACAGGTCCTAGAACACAGGAAGAAGCCATGTTTGAAACTGCAAGAATAAGAAATGAAATTGCTCAAGGTGTGATCACATTTGAAGATGCTGCTGTGAAATACAGTGATTGTCCCAGCAAACAGAATCAAGGAAATTTAGGCACATTCAAACCCAGCACAATGGATCAAGATTTTATTGCTTTTATTGACACATTACAAGTGTCTGAAGTCAGTGGAGTTTGTCCCACTGTGTACGGATATCATATTATCCGAAAAAATTAATCTCCGTAAATATCCAACACTTCTTTCACAGCAGGATGACGTTCAATGTCCCCTTTGTGAAAACTCACTATATCAATGCGTTGAGCTTTGTCTGTTTTATTTAATTTTTCTATAAAATCCAACAATCCATTATCGTGCTGTCTGTCTGCTTGATTTAAATCACCTGTCACAGCCATTTTAGATCCTTGACTCAAACGTGTGAGCAACATCTTCATTTGACTGTGTGTGGTATTTTGACACTCATCTGCCACTATGAATGCTCGTACAAAATTCCTGCCTCGCATGAATGCCAAAGGTGCTATTTCAATCACGCCTTCATACATCATACTTCTAAGATCTTCTGTGCGAAAGTATTCTTGAAACACATCAAATATAGGACGTGTCCATGGTGCCATTTTTTCTTCCAGTGTGCCAGGTAAAAAACCAATGTCTTCATCCACACTCACTGCTGGTCTGGTGATGATGATGCGATCCACCTGTCTTTGTTTGAACATTTTGATGGCCACCTGAACTGCCAGCAATGTTTTGCCTGTGCCAGCAGGTCCCACACCGAATACAATGTCTTTGCTGGGGTCTAACAGTTTGATTAGGTAGGATTCTTGATTCTTATTGCGGGGTATTATTTGGACATCTTTTTGTTTTTCTATTTGATATTGATTAATTTTGAGTACATTATTGTGCTTGGATTGCTTTTTGAAAGCATTTTTTGAACCCATCGACGCTCCTTGGTTAATGGTAATGTACAAGTATTTATGGAGATTAAGTGTCTATAAAACTACCATGTTATACCTATTGCTATGGCTAAATAATGTATATCAGGGATATAATATGCACGATACAGCAGATATTTTAAAAAATATAGAAAGCATCTACAGCAATGATAATGCTTTTGCTATTATTAAAGATTTTGAAAGAGTACTGGACGAATTGGATCTATATGTGTATGCCAATTGGCAGGATGGTGAATTGATTGAAGGACCAATCATGACCAAACATTATGTGTCCTGTAAATTTATGTGGCCTATGCTGCAAATGCCAGACCCCATGGGCGGCAAAAGATTATTGGATTATGACTGCCGAGTAACTTATAAAAAAGATCAATTGGTCACTGCTAGAAAAATTGTGGAACCTGATGATGTGAGACCAGGCACTAAAAAAGGCAAGTTGGACACTGTGCCTGTGTGGATTGTGGAAATCACCATGCCAATTAATCTTATGAAAAATATATTTGATGGCATGCAAAATCAAGTGGACTTTAATCAAGAGCCAACCAAGAACAATACTATCACTGATATTCAAGACACTGCTGCAGTTCAACCCATAGATCCAGAAATATAGTATGTCACTCAAAACAGGAGATCTTCAATACTGCGTGGATGATATTTTTGAAGTGGATTCATATCAATCCAAAATGGGCATGGATGACAAGATTGTGGTGTTGAGTTTCAGAGTCAAACCCACACAAGCAGCAGAAGATTTGGTAAATTTTATTGAAAAAGGTTACGACTTTGTGTTGGATGCAGACAAAACCAGTGGTGAACAATCTGATGGTTACTACAGAGTATTTGTGGAGATTGAAAGAAGCAAAAAGATTGGTGCGCAAATTATGGAAGTACTGGATGGTGTAAAAAAATTATCAGATTTGAAAGAATTTAAATTTAGATACTACAAAAATTTTAGAAGTCAACCAGCAGATCAGGCCACACTGGAAAACATTGTGCCCAAGGATGGCAATGAGTACAGCATACGCAAAAATGAAACTGCAATGGAAAATTACAAAAACTTTTTTGCCAACAGCTATGTGGATGAAGTGATAATGGAAGGCGATCACATTGTGTTCAGTAAAAAATATGCTGAGCCATTAAGATTTAGATTTGTGGATTTTGGTATCACAGTGGACAAACTGCAAGAGCTCAAAGAAGGTTATAATTTGAACAAATTTCCTGAAATACTCTATCTCAGCAAGTACATGGGAAATTACAACATAAGTATCTATGGCAACAAATACATATTTGAAAATGATAACAAATGTGTGATACTGGAAAAATAACATGAATCTATCAGAAAATTTTACCGTGACAGAATTTACCAAAAGTCAAACAGCAGCTCGTCTGGGTATAGACAACATGCCCACACCTGAGCATTTGGAAAATGCCAAAAGATTATTTGAAAATGTGGTACAGAGAGTGCGAGATCACTTTGGTGCCACCACTATTAACTCTGGATACAGAGGCGCAGCACTGAACAAAGCAGTGGGCGGTGCATCCACCAGTCAACATTGCAACGGTGAAGCAGCTGATATAGAAGTGCCTGGAGTGGCCAACTATGATGTGGCACTATGGATTGAACAAAATTGTGAATATGATCAACTGATACTGGAAGCAGCCAAAAAAGATGATCCAGCAGCAGGTTGGGTGCATGTGAGCTACAAAGAAGGCAAGAATAGAAAACAAAGTCTCACAGCAGTGTTTGTGAATGGCAAACCCATCTACAGCAACGGATTAGGAGTGTACGAATAATGTTTGGATTGTTTGGATCAGCCAAATTAATCATGATAGGCATCATGGTGATAGGATTGTCTGGAGGAGTTAGTTATGTGTACAAACTCAAAGCGGACAATGCCACACTCAAAGGCAATCAGGTCAAGATGGAACAGGCCTTGGAAACACAGACCAAGTTCATCGAAGATCAAAAGAGAGACTTTGAGGCTATTATGAAAGCCAATCAAGAAGTGAACAAATTGGTGGGCACACTGAAAAAAGATATCGATGATTTGGACAAAAGATTCAACAAAGGCACCAGAGACTTGGGCAAGACAGCAATGGAAAGACCCGAAGCCATGGAAAGAATTATCAACAAAGCATCAGACAAAGCACTGAGATGTGTGGAGATCGCAGGTGGTGCCAAACTGACAGAAGCAGAAAAAACAGCCACTAAAAAATCAGAGATCAATTCCGAGTGTCCAGCCATAGCCAACCCGGCTTACAAGCCATACAACGAATAATATGATTAAAATAATTTCCGTGATAGCTTTGAGTTTGTTGCTGACCAATTGCAGCATCCTTGGAGAAAAAGTGATCAAAGTATTGACACAAGAACAGTCTCGTGAAAATCTTAATCTCAAGACTCCCACACTGGAAGAGATGGAGAAGCTGAGATGGATAGTGATCACCAGCAACAATGCCACAGAAGTATTTGCCAAAATGAAAGCAGAAGGATTGGATCCTGTGCTGTTTGGTTTGAGTGATGAAGACTATGAGCTGTTGGCTAAAAATTTTGCACAAATTCGCAGCACTCTAAAACAGACCCAGGACATACTGGAACGCTACAAAGAATACTATGAAGGAAAAAATAAAACAAATAATTAATTCCACAGTTGTCGTTGCCAAAAATGCATGGCCTTGTGTGAAGAATTTCAGTACACAAGCATACAGCCAATGCAAAATTTTATTTTGTGCAATTTACAAATATTCTGTAATAATCTTCAAAAATACTTGGTCTGGCATGATGTGGATCTACAACATCATAGCAGACATGTTTCGAAAAGTGCCAGCAGAATTGACCTATTGGCATGATGGAGTACAGAATGTGGTGCAGGTGGATGATTTTGTGGAATTGGCTCCCAATATGATACAGTATGAAGACACAGACACCAAAAAAAGAGTCAAAGTAAAAGCCGAATATCCCATCAAATATATCTTGAAAGAAAAATAAACCTTTCAATCACTTGACTTTTTATCAAAATACACTATATTATAGCATATGGATCCATACAAAGTTTTAGGTGTTGATCGCAACATCAACGAAAACGATTTGAAAAAAGCCTACAAGAGCAAGGCCATGAAACATCATCCTGACAGAGGTGGTGATGAAAACAAATTTAAAGAACTAAACGAAGCCTACGACATACTGAAAGATCCACAAAAAAAAGCTGCCTATGACAGATACGGCACTGCAGATCCCAATCAAATGAATTCACAAAATTTTAATTTTAATGGTGATATCAATGATGTGTTCAACACATTCTTTGGTGGTGGTTTCAATAGAGCAAACAGTGCGAGACACAGACCTCGCAACGCCGACATAAACATAGAAGCCACATTGGATTTAGTAGATGTGCAAAATGGAAAATCCTTAATTGCCAGTTATAGATTACCCAACGGTCGACAGGAGAGTGTGAACATTGACATTCCGCCAGGAGTGGAACACAACAACATGATCAAATTTAATGGTTTGGGTTCTGATTCAGTGAGCAATGCTCCCAGAGGAGATTTGATTGTGAGAGTAAAAATTCTAAGACATAAAACATGGGAAAGAGATGGCCCTCATCTACTCACAAGAATAAAAGTCAATATATTGGATTTGATATTGGGCACAAAGGAAGAAATACACACACTGTCTGGCAAGAACCTTTCAATCAGCATACCCAAAGGCACTCAGAACGGCACAGTGTTCAATGTCACAGGAGAAGGATTGCCCAATGTGCATAATCCTAGACAGAAAGGCAACATCTATGTCACAGTGCAGGCAGATACGCCACGAGTGGATGACGCAGAATTATTACAAAAAATAAAAAATTTAAAAGATGAACTTAATTAAATATCCTGATCAGAGACTGCAACAGACTGTAAAAGATTTTGATTTCAATTCTTTGGATGCTAAAAAAATAGAGCATGAGATGATTCAAACCATGCAAACAGAAATGGGCATTGGTCTGTCTGCCAATCAGGTTGGATTGGATGCCAAAATATTTGTGATGCAACCACACAGTGTGCTTGGAAAAACCAAACCATTTGCAGTGATAAATCCTGTGATACAGGAAGCTTCCACAGATTTGGTTCTGATGGAAGAAGGCTGTTTGAGCTTTCCAAAATTATATCTTAAAATACTCAGACCAAACACCATAGTGGTTAAATATATTGACAGTGATCAAAAAGAATGTATAATAAAATTAGATAGAATAAATGCTAGAATTTTTTTACATGAATTTGATCATTTGTACGGTATCAACTTTATCGACAGAGTCAGCAAGTTAAAATTAGATATGGCCCTTAAGAAACAACAGAGATTGCTAAAATAATATGGTAGAACCCAGCGACGAACTACAACGCATATTTGACAAAGCAGTAGAAAATGCTGCCAAACTCAAACATGAATACATCACAGTGGAACATCTGTTGTTCTCCATGCTGTGCTATGATAAATTTGTGAAAACTTTGTCTGACTTTGGCTCAGATGCTGAATCAATCAAAAAAAATCTTGAAAAATATCTTAAGGACAATCTAAAAGAGATTGAACTGTTGGAAGTGCCTGTAAAATTCAAACCCAAAAAGACTGTGGCTGTGGAGCGAGTGCTCAACAGAGCATTCACACAGGTGTTGTTCAGTGGTCGTCAACAGATTGAACTGACTGATGTATTTTTAAGCATGATGAGTGAAAAGAAGAGCTGGAGTTATTATTACATTGCCAAAAGCAACATCAGCAAAGACAAATTTGCTGATTTTTTAAACAGTGAATTAGAAACTGACTATGAAGCAGAAGAAAACAGTTCTGCCACTCAAAGAGCATTGAATCTATACACCACAAATTTGAACGCAGAAGCAAAAAAAGAAAAAATAGATCCCGTGATAGGTCGACATGCTGAGTTGGACCAAATTGCATTGGCTTTGGGTCGTAGAATGAAAAACAATGTGATATTAGTGGGTGATCCAGGAGTGGGTAAAACTGCCATAGCAGAAGGATTGGCATTGAACATTGTGACCAATAAGGTTCCAGACTTTTTAAAAGAGTATCAGGTGTATAATTTAGACATTGGTGCTATGTTGGCTGGTAGCAAATACAGAGGAGACTTTGAAGAAAGATTCAAAATGGTGTTGCAAGCACTAAAGAAAAAAGGCAAAACCATTGTGTTCATAGACGAAGCACACAATATCAGCGGAGCAGGAGCAGGTGGTGGAGACAAAGGATCCAATGATTTAGCAAATTTATTAAAACCAGTGCTGACCAAAGGCACACTAAAAGTTGTGGCCAGTACCACTTGGGAAGAATACAGAAAATACTTTGAAAAAGATCGTGCTCTTATGAGAAGATTCCAAAGAATCACTGTGGATGAGCCCAGTCAATCAGTGGCCATAGACATATTGAAAGGTCTTAAAAAATATTATGAAAATTATCACAAAGCTGAAATCACAGATGCAGCCATTGAAACAGCAGTAAAATTAAGTTGCAAATATCAAACTGATAAGAAATTACCTGACAAGGCCATTGATTTAATAGATCTATCTGGCAGTAGATTCAATATCAGTCCCAAAGAAAATCGTAAGATTGATGTGGCTGAAGTAGAATTTGAATTAAGTAAACTGATCACCATGCCTGTGGAAAACATTCAACAGAGAGAGAACAGCAACTTGGTACATCTTGAAAAAAATTTAAAATCTGAAGTGTACGATCAGGATGAAGCTATTGACAATATTGTGGACAAAGTGTTCATTGCTCAAGCAGGATTGAAAGCAGAAAATAAACCCATAGGTTCATTTATATTCATGGGACCAACTGGATGTGGTAAAACAGAGACAGCCAAGCAACTCAGCAAACATTTGGGAGTAAAATTGATAAGATTTGACATGAGTGAATATCAAGAAAAACACAGTATCAGCAAACTGATTGGATCCCCTCCAGGTTATGTGGGCTATGAAGAAAATGCTGGATCATTGATTACAAAATTACAAGAATCACCCAACTGTGTGTTACTGTTGGATGAAATAGAAAAAGCACATCCTGATATTTCACAAATATTGCTTCAGATTATGGATGAAGGCACAGTGACTGGCAGCAACGGCAAAGTAGCTGACTGCAGGAACATTATGTTGATATTAACCACCAATCTTGGTGCTGAACAGGCAGAAAAAGGCAGTATAGGTTTTGCTCAGTACATGGATGAAGCATATTCTGACACAGCATTAAAAAAATTCTTCACGCCTGAATTTAGAAACAGATTGGATGCTGTGGTCACATTCAAAAAATTAGGCAAACCTACCATGATCAAAATTGTGGGCAAATTCTTGACCGAATTAAAAAAATTCTTAACTGAAAAAAATATTCAAGTAACAGTGTCTGATGAAGCCATTGATTATCTTGTGGACAAAGGATTTGATCCTAAAATGGGTGCTAGACCCATGCAGAGAACCATTGACAGAGAAATTAAAAAACCATTGTCAAGAGAACTGCTGTTTGGTGCTTTAAAAAAGGGTGGAAAACTTGTGATCAATGCCAAAGACAATAAAATAGTATTAGAAGTGTCGAATTCGTCGCAGACCATAGAAATCGCCACAAACATCTAACAGCATACAAGGACTAAATATACGTATGCCAGCATACAGCGAAACAATATTAACAGCACAAAACCATCCCAATGACAGCACATCCACCACTGTCACAGGACAGCAATACAAAGGCGACGGATACTATGGTCGCAGTGATGGATTTCACACAGTGCAGTTGACTGTGACTGATTTTGTGGGTACCATAGTGATACAAGCCTCATTGGCCACTGAACCCACTGCCACAGATTGGTTTGATGTCACAGGCACTGCACACACCAGCACCAACAATGCTCATGCAAATGCTGATGGTAGTTTTTTTTATAATTTTACCGGTAATTTTGTGTGGATCAGAGCCAAAGTGGTGTACACAGCAGGCGATATAGCATCAATCAAACTGAATCACTAATATGCAACATTTTTTCAGCATCATAGGCAAAGACATCAATCCAGAATCATTGTTGAACACAGCAATGAGCGAGAGCGCTATTGGATTGTTGGAAGACCAAACCACATATGAGATTTTTGAGGATGAAGATGACAATCAGGTATTGCGAGTGGAACTGCACAGATCATTGGATTCGACTGAAGCAGATGAATTGGCAGAAAGTTTAAACGAAAAACTGAAAGCCATGGGATTGAATGAATTTGACATTGAAATCAGCACTGACGAAACATTGGATGAAGAAACACTGGAAGGTGACGATTTTCATTCAGCCTATGATGTGATGTGGTTCAATGAAGATGAAAATTTAGATGAAGCAGAATACAGAGGACGCAAAGTGCCTTTGGGTAAACCCATGCAGGGAGACGTAAAAAAGTTTAAAGTGTATGTGCGAAAACCCAACGGCAATGTGGTCAAAGTGAACTTTGGTGATCCCAACATGAGAATTAGAAAATCCAATCCAGCAAGACGTAGAAGTTTTAGAGCAAGACACAACTGTGCTAACCCAGGTCCAAGAACAAAGGCCCGTTATTGGAGTTGTCGCAAATGGTAAAAATTACAGATTACAAAACTCATAAAAAAACTATCTCCAAGGAAGATCAAGAAGTATTCGATTGGATTGGACAGCAATTACAAGATGTTTATGATGGCAAGAATGTATATCTTTCAGATGAGTCAGTGGAGAAAGATAAACAAGCATGGTTAAAAACACAAATCACAACAGAGGAGATCAAATAACATGTGGGAAATGATTGAAAGAATGGTAGGAGATCGTCTGTGGATATACACAGGCATAATGGGTTCAATATTTGGTGCATTGTTTCTGACCTATATCAAAGACACTCGCATTGGCTTATGGGTGTACAGCAAGTGGGACGGAGCCATTGATTTCTTGCGTGATAGATATGGTTGGACTTGGTTAAATCAAGATCCAGATGCTTGGAAAAAATCAAATCCTGGTGCGGCCAAAAAGATAGACGAATTAGAAGCAAGAATTAAAAGATTGGAAAAATAATCATGGTCAAGATGAAAGATTTCACAGCAATTACCAGAGACAACATGGGATATGATGTGGTAGAGGACATATATCAATTCATGTTGAATGACAGTGTTTTTTTTAGGAAACATTTCTTTCCAGTGGCCAAACAAGTCACAGACAATCATATGATTGAAAAAGATGTCAACATGTGGAGCAATTGTGTGGAAAATGCCATCCAAGAATATTTTAAAAAATTTAAAATCAAAGCCAAACCAGAAAAAATAATCAATGCAGATGATCGCGTGAATCTTGTGGGCAAGATTACCAAAGGGTTGGCACAACATCCGGTCAAGAATGCACAATGAGACTCATAGAAATAAGTCAGCCAGCGCCTAAAATTGCCGCATTTGCTTACGGCAGAATGAATCCACCCACCACAGGTCATAAAAAATTAGTGGATACCATTGCGTCTCAGCCAGGAGATCATTTTTTATTTTTAACACACACTCAAGATGCCAAAACAAATCCTTTGAGTTTTGAAGACAAAGTGCTGTATGCTCAAAAAATGTTCCCCACAGTCACAGTGGGAGATGCAGGAGTTAAAACCATCATTGATGCCATGAAGAAATTACAAGGCATGGGCTACCGAGATATCATATATGTGGCAGGTTCAGACAGAGTACAACAATTTGATCAATTGCTGAGCAAATACAATGGCAAAGATTATCAGTTTGACAGTATTAGAACTGTGAATGCTGGCATGAGAGATCCAGATGCCGAAGGTGCTGCAGGTGTGAGTGCCAGCAAAGCCCGTGAATATGCTGTGCAAGGTGCTAGACGCAGCTTTTTAAGCACCATTCCCGCAGATGAAAAAATTGGCAACGAGATATATCAAAAAATACGTCAAAACCTAAAGCAAACAGCATAAATATTGTATGAACGAGATTGATAAATTAAAAAAACTGGCAGGCATAGACACTCTTTCACACACAATGCCATCAGTGGAAAATATCAGTCACACAGCACAGGCATTAAAAGACAAAGAAAAAAAATTAGGCTTGAAACCAGGTGATCCAGATTGGTTCAAACTGTGGTTCAGTCTGCCACACATGACTGGTTCAGTAGACAGTAAATTTAGAGGAAGAAAGAAATGAAGCTAAGACACATCATCAACGAAATGGGTTCTAGAATGCCATCATCTATGGTAAAAACTAAATCTAAACTGGACATGATGAATCCAGATGAGATTAGAGCGTTCTTTAAAAATAGAGAAGATTTTGCAGCACAACACAGAGGCGGAAAGATAGCACCAGGATTTTCAGCCAAAGAATTAGCACAGAGACAGGAGTTCAGCTATGGCAGAGAATTTGCCAAAGGTCGTCCTTACTCTAAACATTTTGAAAGCACAGAATTAGACGAAGGTTTAAAAGATTGGTTACAAAAAATGGCTGTGGCTGGAATTATTGTGGGCAGTGTGGCAGGCATAGGTTCCATCAATAATGCCATCAATAATAATGTGCCAGTGATACAAGCCATGAACAAAGCATTAGATGTTGCTAATCAAAAAGGCGACAAACAATTGATACAGAACATAAAACAAGATATTGATGTGGCTAAAATAAGTTTGGATTCAGGCAAAGATTTGAATACTGTAAAGCAATTACAAGATAGATATGCAAAATTTATGCCAGCTGATTATAAACCTTCTACTCCTAAGACAGTGGGCGAAGAAGTGTCTAAAACAGACACACTGACCATAGACATACCTATGTTTATTAGATTGATGGAATATGCCAGAGAAGATGCCAAGACTGATATGGATCTACACAATGTTACCACAAATTTATTAAAGATCAAAGACAAAACTATCAGCATGGCTGATTATGATCAAGTGGTTCAGTCCACAGATGTTGACACTGCTGACGAAAGTTTCAAAGATAAAATTGCTAAAAAAATTGTTCAACCCATAAAAGATTACAACAAAGACAAAGATAAAGAGCAAGAACCAAAAAAATCTTAATCATATGATCAAAGAAAAACCATACTGTGTCAACTGCGGTGGGTCAACTCATTGTGGTAAAACTTTCAAAAGAAAAGAGAGCGAAACTGTCAATAACAAAGTCACACGTGAATGGACCATAGAAGTATGCCGCAATTGTTGTTGTTCAAAATGTGACAAAGAGTAATGAAAATAGCCGAAATCACACATACCAAAATAACACTTGATTTGCACAACGAAAAGTTGTATAATAATACTTGCATGACAGAACAAAATCAAGTGAGACCCACTGTGTATTTGGACATGGATGGTGTGATTGCTGACTTTTTTGGTGGAGTGGAGAAATTGTACGGTGTGGATCACTGGAAACAATTGACTTCTGACAAAACCAAAGATCTCAAACAAGAAGTGATAGACAGAATAGCCGGCACAGATTTCTTTGCTAATCTGCCTAAATTTCCCACAACTGACACACTGATTGAAATGATTAAAAAATTCACTGGTGGAAAATACAGCATACTAACATCTCCATTGAGAGGTGACACTGAAAACAGTGGATATTACAAAAAGATTTGGATAGGTAAAAACATAGTCAAGCCTGATGAGATTATTGTTACAGGCAGCAAAGAAGGTTGGGCCACAAAGAATGGTGTGAGCAACATATTGATTGACGATAGACCTATCAATATTGAAAAGTGGCGTGCCAAAGGTGGATATGGCATACTGTATCAAGCCAACAAAGATCCATTGAGCAAAGTCACACAAGCATTTGAAAATTATCATAAAAAACAATTGGAACCTGTGGAAGATGCAGCAGGCGTGGGCATCATTACCAAACAAAATACCACTCGAGATGTCAAACCAGGTGAGATCCGCAGACAAGCAAAAAAATTAAAACTGGTTTAATACCATGAAGATTCGTGAAGTAACAGAAAATTTTGCAGATGGCAAAGGTCCAGGCAAACCAGGTGACAGCAAGCGAGCAGGCATACCCAAAGGTGCTACCATCACACAATTAAAAAAGATACGCAGTTCTAAAACAGCATCCGCACGCAAGAAACAACTGGCACACTGGCAAATAAACATGCGCCAAGGTCGCAAACGCACTAAATAATAGTGCTATGAAAATCAACGAAATTTTTAATTGTTCACTGTGTGGTAATCCCAGTTATCTAACACTGTCTGAATCTGAAAAACAAAAAGGTGTGGACGGCAAAGTGTGTTGGAAAGGCTACAAACGCATGGGCACCAAAATGAAAGGTGGCAAACGTGTAGATAATTGTGTGCCATCAGGCAAATAGATGAAAATCAAAGAAATTACCGAATCCCGAGCAGATTATCATTACGGCATTGATCCAGCACAGTTGAGCTACACATTCAAAGTGGGCGATATATACGGTCCAAAAAATCTCAAAGTACCACACGCAAGACTGTACAAAGGTGGCAAAGCAGTGAAAAAGCTGGGCATCACTGTGCCCAAAGTTCACAAATAATCCCAAACACCACATAAATACAGCATAGGCGAAACACAATGAAAATAAGAGACATCATAAGAGAAGTGGCATCTGTAGGATCCACATCTGCGGGCAATATTGCCAGCATAGCCAATCCACACGTGACCAATCCTTATGCTCACAAAAGTGCCAAAGCCAAACCCAAAAAACAAAAACCCACTGATAATGCACTGGACATGAAAAACGTCAGCATATTCGGCGGCCCATTAAAAAGATAAATACTCATATGAAATACAAACAGATCAAAGAAGGTTTAGGAGATGCAGCTCACAAAGCTGAGTTGGATCACGAAGTTCAAATGGCTCGTGCTGACCTATACAAGTTGGCCAAATACAGCATCAAACTGCATGAGTTGTTAAAGAACGTTTCGGAAGCAGAAGGTCTGGAAGGTTGGGTTCAAGCCAAGATCACTAAAGCTGCTGATTACATCAGTTCTGTGTATCATTACATGGATTATGATGAAAAATTTGATCAAGCTGAAATTGACAGCATACCTGTGCAAGACATTGCGAAACAATCCGATGGCAAAATAGAAACCTACGAAGAGATTCTTTTTAAAATCTTAAATAAAAAAGTCACAGAGAAGAAAAATAACAAAAAATAAAAAATTGGAGTGCTGGAATGAAAATTAATGAAATAGTTTCAGAAGCACCTTTTGTCAAAGCATTAAAAAGTTTCCCTGCTCAAGCAACCAAAGCCATAAAAAATTTCCCCAATCAAATAAAGCAAGGCGCCAAAGACGTTAAACAAACAGTAAAAAACTTTCCAGGAAGTGTTCAAAATTATTTGTCAAAAGACGACAATATGTCTAAAATAGCCACTGATATTTCCACCATAGGTGGTGGCCCAGGTCTTAAAGACTATGGAGCTGGTGACAAATCATCAGATGCACAATTTCAGGATCTGTTAAATGTGCTACAGGATAAATCCTTGAGCAAAAAAATTGACAAGCAAAAAATTACCACAGCAATGACAAACATGTATCAATCAGATAGACAACTTCCCACTGATAGACAGTATTTTATAAATGCAATCAAGCATTTATCCGCAACACACCCAGAGATCACGCCAGACAAAATATACAGCGAGTATAAACCAATATTCAAAAGATATCAAATCAATCCTAACGAAATAAAATAATTGATTGATAACTATTGTGTATGAATTTCGTAGTGAACACGCCATACATTCAAGCCTACATCAAAAAAGAATATCTGTATGACTTTCAAAAAGGTCATGGAGAATTTGTGCCTTGCAATTGGGTCACATTAAAGTCTATTCCTCGCAGAGCATTCTACATAGAAGCATATCTACCAGAATATGGTGCACTGTATGACAAATTGCCTTTGAGTGCATTTGTTTGGCGCACAGATATCAAACCAGAAGAACAGTTGCCTTTGGATTACTTGCAACTGTGGGATGGCTTCAGCTATCATATCACCATCATTGAGAAACAATATCTACAGTACAGCCGAGTGGATGTGATTCTCAAAGATGGCAAAAAGATGTCAGGGGTATATCTGTTCACAGTGGACAGTGCTCATTCAGATCCCAACACTCCCAATGTGACTGAATCAGAAGTGCCATCTGAACACAAAGGACACAACATAGGCCAATTGGACAATGGTCAATTTTTTGCTCAGCCCAACAATAGAATGATCTGGCATGAATCCAGTGCCAATCCAGGCAAGTTAAAAACACCCGATTTCAAAGTGAGTACCAAATATTGGCACTGTGAACAGAATGCCAAATGGGTGTTTGGTGATTCTGATGAATATTTTTACAAAGAATCCAAAAAAGAAGACAAATAAACCTTGACAATTGCGTGATAATCGATTACAATACAACAATCTAAATCAAAGGAGAAATAAAATGGCAAGAACATATGGCCCAGAAGAACAAGCCAAACTGAAAAAAATAGTGGATGAAGGTGTTAATGTGCTTTCAGAAATTGAAGATTTAAGCACAGGTTTGAAAGACACTATCAAAGCAGTGGCAGAAGAATTAGAAATTAAACCAGCCATCATCAACAGAGCAATCAAAATTGCTCAAAAAGGTGATTGGAACAAAGTTGCTGAAGAGTTTGACAATTTAGAAAACTTGGTGATAGCAGTAGGCAAAGACAAGTAATCTATTAAGATGATTAGATGGGTCGCAGCAGGGTTTGGTATCACAGCAGCCACCATTCATGCCACGGCCATCATCTCCCTACAATGGTTGGGTTGGCTGATCTGCCTAGCATCCATATCCTTATGGTATTATATTGCCATACTGGACAAAGACAGAGCTAGACAAACTCAACAGATATATTTTCTTATCATTGCTGTGATAGCAGTGTACAATTGGTCAAAACACATTTGGTAATCCTATGAAGTACATCATTGACATTGACAACACAATTTGCTATAATAAAGACAGCGATTATGTCAACAGTACACCTGACATCACACGCATAGCCCGAGTTAATCAGTTGTATGATGATGGACACGAGATTCATTATTACACAGCAAGAGGTGGCAACTCCGGCAAAGACTGGAGTGAGTTAACTCGTCAACAGTTGACTGAATGGGGGTGCAAATTCCATTCAGTAAATTTGGGCAAACCAGTGTATGATGTTTGGGTGGATGACAGAGCAGTAAACGCAAAGGATTTTTTTAAATGAGAATAGATTATAACATATATTTGGATTACGCAGACGTACTATTAAAACCCAAAAGATCCACACTGAGTTCAAGACGTGATGTGGACATGACTAGAGATTTCACATTTCGTAACAGCAAACAGCAGATCTCATTTGTGCCTGTGGTTGCCAGCAACATGGATGGTGTGGGCACATTCAGTATGGCCAGAGTATTACAAGAATATAAACTTTTAACTGTGTTAAGAAAACATTACACCATTGCGGATTGGGACAGAGCAATAGGCACAGGATTAAAATTACAATATGTGAGTGCGTGTACAGGCACAGGAGCCATGTGGGACAACAATTCACCAGACTATCAAACTTTAAAAAAAGTTATGGAGAAATATCCAGATGTGAGCATGATTACCATAGATGTGGCCAATGCTTATCATGAACAGTTTGTGGACTTTGTTAAGAGAATAAGATCTGAATTTCCCGACAAGACCATCATAGCAGGCAATGTGGTATCACCAGAGATGGTGGAAGAATTAATCATCAATGGAGCAGACGTGGTCAAAGTGGGCATAGGTCCAGGATCAGTGTGTACCACTCGTACACAAACAGGAGTGGGAGTGCCACAGTTTTCTGCCATCATAGAATGTGCTGATGCTGCCAACGGAGTGGGTGGACACATCATTGCTGATGGTGGTTGCACACAGCCAGGAGACATAGCCAAAGCATTGGCTGCAGGTGCTCACATGGTGATGTTGGGTGGCATGCTGGCAGCACATGATGAATCAGAATTAGAATTGAAAGATGGCAAAAGAGTATTCTACGGCATGAGTTCCGAATCAGCATTTGAAAAACACGGCGCAAGAAAAGATGGCTACAGAGGCACTGAAGGCAAAACAGTAAAATTAGACAACAAAGGTCCTGTGAAAGACACTGTGGAACAGATATTGGGCGGAGTCAGAAGCACTTGCACTTATATAGGAGCAAGAAGAATCAAAGACATGCCCAAGTGTGCTCACTTCGTGAGAGTGAACAATGTGATCAACAGAGTTTTTGACAGATATGAAACAAATAAAAATTGATCTAATTCTCAAATGGATAGCCACAGCCATATTGATTGTGGGCACATTTGTTAATGCTGGATTTCCAGAACTATATCCCGTGGGACCAATACTGTTGGCCTTGGGTGGAGTATTTTGGTTGGTAGTTTCATTGATTTGGCGAGAACCTGCACTGATTGTGACCAACATTGTGTTGACATGTGTGGGCTTTGGTGGTATAATACTATATTACATTAGATAAGGCATAATCGGCCATAAGCGATTATTTGGTATGTGTCAGCCTTAAATGACACGGATTGGAACATATGAGTTACATAGACGCATTCTTCGATAGAAATCAAGATTTTATTCGTGTGGTAGAACGCAAAGAAGGCAAAAGAATCTACAAAGAATATCCCATTAGATACACATTCTTTTATGAAGATGCCAATGGCAAATTCAAAAGCATATATGGCAATTCTCTCAGCAGAATTGTCAGCAAGAGCACCAAAGACTTTCATAAAGAATTAGCCATCAATAGAAACAAAAAATTATTTGAATCCGATATCAATCCCATATTTCAATGTCTCAGTGCCAACTACCTCAATCACGATGCTCCCAAACTGAATGTGGCATTTTTTGATATAGAAGCAGACTTTGATCCTGAAAAAGGATTCGCTGATCCCTCAGATCCGTTCATGCCAGTCACAGCTATCACTGTGTATCTGCAATGGATAGACAGCATGGTGACTTTTGCACTGATTCCTAAAACCTTAACACTTCAACAAGCCAAGGATCAGACCAAAGACACAAAGAATTTATATCTGTATGAGCGTGAAGCAGACATGTTGCAGGCATTTTTAGACATAATAGAAGATGTGGATGTGTTGAGCGGTTGGAACTCAGAAGGTTATGACATGCCTTATCTAGTGAATAGAGTCAGCAAAGTATTGAGTAAAGATGACACTAGACGTTTTTGTTTATGGTCACAGATGCCTAAAAAAAGAACATTTGAAAAGTATGGCAGAGAACAAGAAACTTATGATTTAATAGGCAGAGTACACATAGACAGTTTGGAACTGTATAGAAAATATACCTATGAAGAACGCCACACATACAGACTGGATGCCATAGGAGAAATTGAATTGGGAGAAACAAAAACTGTGTATGAAGGCACGTTGGATCAACTGTACAACAATGACTTTAAAACTTTTATAGAATACAACAGACAAGACGTGCAACTGTTGAACAACTTGGATAAAAAACTTAAATTTTTAGATCTCAGCAATGAACTAGCTCATGCCAACACAGTGCTGATGCAGACCACTATGGGTGCTGTGGCAGTGACCGAACAAGCCATCATCAATGAAGCACACAAAAGAGGATTGCAGGTTCCCAATAGACCACACAGATCCGATGAAGAAAACACCACAGCAGCAGGTGCCTATGTGGCATTTCCCAAAAAAGGACTGCATGATTGGATAGGATCCATGGACTTGAATTCACTGTATCCAAGTGTGATCAGAGCTCTAAACATGGCTCCTGAATGTGTGGTGGGGCAATTGCGTAACACCTACACAGAATCATTTCTACAGGATCAAATAAATCTACAAGGCAAATCATTTGCGGCAGCATGGGAGAATAAGTTTGGCAGTTTGGAGTATGAATATGTGATGACTCAAAGACGAGACATGCCTATCACAATAGATTGGGAGAATGGTACCACAGAAGAAAAAAGTGGCGCAGAGATTTACAAGATGATATTTGACAGCCACAAGCCCATCATGATCAGTGCCAATGGCACCATGTTTACCACAGAGTTTGAAGGTGTGATTCCTGGATTATTAAAAACATGGTATCAAGAAAGAACTGAGATGCAGGCCATGAAAAAGAAAGCACAAAGTGCCAGCAATCAAGCAGAGATAGAATTTTGGGACAAAAGACAATTGGTTAAAAAAATTAATTTGAACTCACTGTATGGTGCCATACTTAATCCAGGCTGTAGATTCTTTGACAAACGCATAGGACAATCAACCACACTCACAGGTAGAACCATCAGCAAACACATGGCAGCAAAAATAAATGAAGTGATCACAGGCACATACGATCATTTGGGAGATGCTGTGATATATGGTGATACAGACTCTGCTTATTTCAGTGCTTATAAAGTTTTAAAGAAAGACATTGATGCTGGATTGATTCCATGGACCAAAGAGAGTGTGATCAAACTGTATGATCAAGTGGCTGAAGAAGTCAACAACAGTTTTAAAGCATTCATGGGTGAAGCATTTCATTGTCCCAAAACAAGAGCAGAAGTGATTCAAGCAGGACGTGAATCCATCAGTGAAACAGGATTGTTTATCACTAAAAAAAGATATGCTGTGTTGATATATGAATTGGAAGGCGATCGTATGGATGTGAATGGTAAACCAGGCAAGGTAAAAGCCATGGGATTGGATCTTAAACGTTCAGACACTCCGGTGTTTGTGCAGGATTTTTTAAGTGAAATATTACTGATGGTGCTGACCAAATCAGACGAAAAAGCAGTATTGGAAAGAATCAGCACATTTAGAAATGAATTTAAATTGCGTCCAGGTTGGGAAAAAGGTTCTCCCAAACGTGCCAACAATGTGGCAGATTATCAAAGAAAAGAAAAAGCACAAGGCAAAGCCAACATGCCAGGACACGTGCGAGCTTCAATCAATTGGAACACATTAAAACGTATGAACAATGATCGTTACAGTTTGGAAATTGTGGATGGCATGAAAGTGATTGTGTGTAAACTCAGAAACAATCCTTTGGAGTACACCAGTGTGGCCTATCCCACAGATCAATTGAGAATACCTCAATGGTTTAAAGAATTACCTTTTGATCACTCAGCCATGGAAACCACAGTGATCGATAGTAAATTGGGCAACCTGTTGGGAGTGCTGGATTGGGATATTCAAAGCACAGAAACAGGCAACACATTCAACACATTATTTGACTTTGGAGATTAAATGGCAAGATACGGCATGGTAGATTTGGAAACATTAGGCACAAGACCAGATGCTGCCATATTGACTGTGGGTGCTATCAAGTTTGATCCACATTCAGACTCAGAACCCTACGAAGGTAGATATTGGAGATTAAATGTAGATGAACAAACAGCATTGGGTAGAACAGTGGACGAAGGTACCATTGAATGGTGGGGCCGACAGGCACCTGAGATACGTGATGAGGCATTGGGAGACACAGATCGTGTGATCATAGCAGACTTTGCCAAAGAATTCAACAAATGGTGTGTGGGATTGGATCAGCTGTGGTGTCAAGGTCCATTGTTTGATTATGCCATCATACAAAATTTATATGACCAAGCTCGCACTCCTGTGCCTTTCAACTATTGGCAAATCAGAGACAGTCGCACACTGTTTGATTTGATGCCACAGGATCCTAGAAAGAGCATACAGAGCAGTCTACACAACGCATTGGCTGATTGTTACTATCAAGCCAAATGTGTGCAACAAGTTTTTAAACATTTAGGAGTAAAGAAAAAATGAAAATATTATTGACAGGACATCTAGGGTTTATAGGCAGTGCTTTGTACAATGAACTGATCAAAGAACACACAGTGATAGGCATAGACATCAAAGATGGCAAAGATTTATTAACTTGTGATTTGAATTACACAGTGGATCTTGTGATACATTTGGCAGGATTGGCACAAGTAAGAGAGAGTTTAAAAAATCCTACCAAGTATTGGGACATAAATGTGATAGCATCTAAAAGATTATTTGATGCATTTCCTCATACAAAAATAATATATGCCAGTTCTAGTTCAGCATACGAACCAGAAAAAAATCCTTATGCTTTTAGTAAATTTGCCATGGATAAGATTGCTCCAGCACACAGTTTAGGTTTAAGATTTACCACTGTATGGTGTGAAGGCGGTAGAGATGGTATGTTTATGACCAAACTATTTGAGAATGACATCAGTTATATCACTGAGCATACTAGAGATTTTGTACATGTGTCTGACATAATATCTGCAATCAAATTATTAATGAACACTTCAATAACAGGAGTGATAGATGTGGGTACCGGAATCAGCAACAATTTGAAAACTTTGGTAGATTTGGCTGGCATTAAAAATTATAAGTTTGAATCTGGCAATGTATATGAAAGAATGGACAACTGTGCCAATATCAAAGAATTAAGAGATTTAGGTTGGGAACCAAAAGTTAATGTGATTGATTACATAAAAAACAAATATCACTTGACTTCTTAGCCAGGCCTAAATATAATGCATATAACACAACGGAGAACAAAATGAAAGACATCTTACAAGACGTGGTAGCACACACTCATCAACTGGGGTTTTTGAGTCTAGTGAAAGTTACCAATGAAGAACAAACTAAAATTGAAAGCATGGCTGAAGACAGATCAGTTATTCTTTCAGCAACAACCAACAAAAAAGTATCTGAATTTACAGGTACATTTGGTATGCCTAACTTGGACAAACTATCATTACACTTGAAATGTCCTGAGTATCAAAAAGACGCCAAATTAAATGTGGTCAAAGCCACACGCAATGGAGTGGAAATTCCCACACACATTCACTTTGAAAATGCATCGGGTGATTTCCAAAATGATTACAGATTTATGAACACTGAGATTATCAATGAAAAATTGAAATCAATCAAATTCAAAGGTACATCTTGGAACATTGAATTTGAACCAGCTCTTGCTAGTATTCAAAGATTAAAACTGCAAGCGGCAGCACACACAGAAGAAACTGTTTTCACAGTTAAAACTGAAAATAAAAATTTAATGTTTTACTTTGGTGATGCAAACTCTCATGCAGGAAGTTTTACTTTTCAAGCCAATGTGGTAGGTGAATTAAAACAAGGTTGGAGTTGGCCTATTCAACAAGTGATTAGTATATTAAATCTTGATGGCAAAATCAAAATGAAGATTAGTGATCAAGGTGCTATGCAAATTTCTGTGGATAGCGGTATTGCTGAATACAATTACATATTGCCAGCACAGACCAAATAAATTAAGGCAAGTAAAATTATGCACACTGACTTAACAGCACAGCAAAAAGACTATTCAGTATTTCTGCCGGCGTTGAGCAGTTTCTATGCAAGAGATTTGGGCAAGGCCAGACATGAGAAGGATTATATCCTGCCTCACAGAATTCCGGCTGCTTTTAATCATGGCATAGAAGGCATGAATTATCTTGTGCCCACCAACACATATTTTCATTACAGATGGCATTTGTACAGTGCAGGTCATGCTGACTTGAACATGGACAAATTTAGTGCCAGAGATGACATCATAAGAAACCGAGATAGAAAAACCAGTTTTGTACTGGGTGATTCAGGAGGGTTTCAGATTGGTAAAGGAGTATGGGAAGGCAATTGGAAAGATCCCACTTGTCCTCGAGCCAAGAAGAAGCGAGAACAGGTGCTCACTTGGATGGATGCCAACATGGACTATGGTATGATATTGGATATTCCAGCATGGGTTTCACGTTCTCCAGAAGGTGCCAAAGCCAGCAATATCAACTCCTATCAGGAAGCAGTGGATGGCACAAGAATCAATAATGATTACTTCATGAAGACTAGAACAGGTGCTTGTAAGTTTTTAAATGTGCTGCAAGGTGAAAACTTTCAACAAGCAGATGATTGGTATCAGCAGATGAAAGATTACTGCGATCCTAAAAAATATCCCACAACTCACTTTAATGGTTGGGCAATGGGTGGTCAGAACATGTGTGATGTGCATCTTATATTGAAAAGATTAGTGGCATTAAGATTTGATGGTTTATTAGAAAAAGGCATTCATGATTGGATGCACTTTTTAGGCACATCCAAACTGGAATGGGCAGTACTATTGACAGACATCCAAAGAGCAGTAAGAAAATATCACAATCCAAACTTTACTGTGTCATTTGATTGTGCTTCACCTTTCTTAGCATCAGCCAATGGACAAATTTACACAGAAGTGGATGTCAGAGACAAACAAAAATGGTCATATAGAATGGCTGCCAGCATAGATGATAAAAAATATGCCGGTGACACCAGAGCATTTAGAGATGCTGTGTTACAAGAAAAGATATTTGACAATTTTCAAGACAGTCCTATCAGTAAAAGATTACAGTTGAAAGATGTCACTTGTTATGCTCCAGGAGATAAAAACAAAGTGGGCGGTGATCCCAAAACATCTTGGGATTCATTCAGTTATACCTTACAAATGGCACACAATGTTTGGACACACATCAATGCTGTGCAAGAAGCCAACAGACAGTATGATGCAGGATTAACTCCACGCATGTTGGTGGAAGAAAAGTTTGATAAAGTGGCATTCAAAGACATAGTGGAAGCAATATTTGCCACAGACAACAGAGACACAGCAGAAGCAGTGATTGAGGAATACAGCAGATTTTGGATGAGTATCATAGGTACCAGAGGCGCCACAGGCAAAAAAACAGTGAATGCTTCAACACAGTTTTCTAACTTATTTGAGGAGGTATAATATGAGTAAGAAAAATAAAAGTTTAAAGAAATTAGAACATGAGTTTGATTACTATCATAGAAAAACTGAAGAAATGGAACAAGAGCGAGAACATGATAGAAGTTGGGAGAGTAAAGCATTATTAAAGAATTATAAGAAAATTAAACTGGCAATCAAAACACAGATAGAAGAATACAGAAAACAATTAAAAGCATGAAAACATTGGTTATAGGATTGGGTATTGGACAATTGTATGTTAGAGTCTTAACACAGTTGGGTCATACAGTATTCACAGTGGATCCTGATCAAAACAAACAAGCCACATTCACAAATTTAAAAACAGCTCTATTGGCTCATCCCAAATTGGATGCAGTGTTCATATGCACTCCTAATTATACACATGATTCAATAGCTCAAACAGTTGCACCACACAGTAGAGTGGTATTTGTAGAAAAACCAGGAGTGCTTAATTCTAAAAGATGGCAGAGTCTTCAACTCACATATCCAAACGCTAAATTTATCATGATGAAAAACAATATGTGGCGCACAGTGGAAGAAGAAATGCGTATTAGAATAGATGATGCTGAAGAAGTACACATTAACTGGATCAATCGCAACAGAGTGCCAGCACCAGGCAGCTGGTTTACTGATAAGAAATTATCATTTGGTGGAGTCAGCAGAGATCTTATGCCACATTTATTGAGTATGTTCATCTGGTTGAATCCTGATACATATTCTCAATATCAAATAGTTTCTTCCAATCGTAAACAAAATTGGAAATTAAGTGATCTTACTGATACAGAATATGGTGCAGTAAATTTAGATGGCACATATGATGTGGATGATTGGGCTGAAATGGTGTTCAATAACGGTAAAAAAACATTCAAACTTACTGCTGATTGGCGCAGTATGGACAAAGATGACAGAGCACTGCACTGTTATAAAAGAGAAAAATTAATTAAAAGTTTTGAACTAGGATTATGTCCTGAATCAGCTTATGCTGCAATGATTCAAGATGTTTTCAATAATATTAACCATGAAGAGTTTTGGAATCAACACAAGCAGTATGATGTGTGGATTCATAATTTAATCAATGACTGAAACTAAACTGTTATACACCAAAGGAGATGGCATGTTTCATGAAGGAACCATTGACATTCCTGCAGTGAAAGATAATCAGATTCAAGTAAAAAATATCATGACAGGAGTATGTCGCAGTGATGTGGACATGATGTTGGGCAAATTCAAAACATTACCATTAAACATGCAAGGTCATGAAGGATTGGCTCAGGTCACACAAGTGGGTGCTCATGTGCGAGATGTTCAGGTGGGAGATCATGTGGCTACCAGAGGTGAACCTGCTTATGCTGATATTTACAATTGTGATTTTGAAACTTATGTTAAAGTTCCCACAGCAGATCCCAAATACATTGTGGAACCTGTGGCATGTGGCATTAATGTGATCAAACAATTTGAAACTGCCATTGCTCACAAAGCCAACTACAACAGCAGACTGCTGCTGATAGGCAGTGGATTTTTATCCTATGTGGTTTACACCTATCTAAAAATAAAAAATTATCATTTTGATATCACTGTGTTGGGCAATCACAACAAACAGTTTTGGGGAGATAAACTCACTCACAATGCTGAAGGCGTGTTTGATGTTATTATAGATTTGAACAACAGATCAGAGGTGTTTGACAAGAACATGTTCAACACTGAAGCATTGTTGATACTGGCTGCTGAAAAAACAGAATCTATTCGCACTAATTTTGCTGATTTATTATGGAATGCTGTAACAGTAGGCTTTCCAAGTCCTAGAAATAAAAAATTTATAGAGTGCATGCGTGAAGCAGTGGAATTAATCTCTGCAGGCAAACTAGATGTGTCCAATTTTTGGACCAAAGGTTACAGCAGAAGCACAGAGTGGAACAATGCATTTGCAGATGCTACAAATAGAAAAAATGGCTATGCCAGAGGGTATATAGATTGGAGAAAATAATGTTGGACACACAATCGAGAAAAAAAGTAAAATTTTTCATAGGCAAAGAAGTGGAGAACACTGCTATGAAACATCAAATAACTTTATTTGTGGTGGGTGTACAAAACGTGGTGGACATTGTGAGGTATACTCAAAAAACTGCTGTGGCACACGTGTATTTAGGCACCAGTCAAAGTTTTACTCCAGAGACAGAAGAAGATTGGAGAGATTGGAACAATATTATTAACAAATTATTAGATTTGGGTCTTTGGGTCACATTGGATTATGATGTGCAATATGCAGAAATGGTATCAAGAATGAATTGGCATAAGAACCATCATTTTATCAATATGATATCTGTGAAAATACCCAACATCAAAACATTCAACTCAAACACAGTGATCAAACTGGATGACGTCACGTGGGGTGCTACCAATACAGGAGTTTGGACACATGATTTGGACAAATTGATGACCAAAAAAACCTATACAGATTGGAGTGAATACAAGGGCGATTATCCTGTGGACATTGACAAGCATTGAAAAGGTTGTTATACTATAAACCTAAATACTGAAACACATGAGCATTATGAAATCTAAAATTTGGGTAACATTTCGCAGAGAAGGCACGCACAAATATCCTGCAGCATTAACAGATCCAAAATTAAAAACTGGTGACGAATATGATGTGAGTTTTTTGGGTTATCCTCACAGACACATATTTCATTTTCGAGTGGCTATTGAAGTATTTCATGATGACCGAGACATTGAGTTTATACAGTTTAAAAGATGGTTGGAAAACTTATATGGCAAAGGCACATTAGAGTTGGATTATAAAAGTTGTGAAATGATTGGCGCTGATCTTTATCAACAGATCAATTCAAGATATCCCAATAGAGAAGTCACAATAGACGTGAGCGAAGATGGTGAGAACGGTGCCACAATGACGTGGGCAGCCAATTCATCCATAACAATCAACTAGGGCGGGCCATGAAGATTTACATTGTGGATCTAGAAGAAGTAGAAACTAGATATACCAAACAATGGAAAAAATATCTACCCATTCAATTAAAAAGACACACCAATAATGAAATCCAAGTGATCAGCGGAGGAGATGCTGTGAAAAGTACCACCCCGGGTGCTTTTTTAAACTTTGGATTCACCAACATGTACAAAAGCAGACAATTAGAACAGATTGCTGAAATGTTCTGTGCGGGAGATATCAAAGATGGTGATTATTTCTTATACACTGATGCTTGGAATCCCACAGTACTGCAACTCAAGTACATGGCAGAATTATTAAATGTAAAAATTAAAATAGGTGGCATGTGGCACGCAGGATCATATGATCCACAAGACTTTTTGGGCAGACTGATAGGTGATAAACCTTGGGTGCGTCTGGCTGAACGCAGCATGTTTGAATCATTTGATCACAATTACTTTGCCACTGATTTTCATATTGATATGTTCTTACACAATTTGATGGATCTAGGCAGACTGGCTGACAAAGAAACAGTAGCAGAAATGTTTCACACAGGCAAAATAGTGAGATCGGGATGGCCTATGGAATATTTGGATGCTGACTTGACTGGTTATAAAAATATTGAAAAAAAGAATATTATTCTTTTCCCGCATAGATTGGCTCCGGAAAAACAACACAACATATTTCAAGATTTGGCAAAAGAAATGCCACAGTATGAATTTGTCACTTGTTTGGATCGTTGCCAGTCAAAAAATGACTATCACAATCTTTTAGCAGAAGCCAAATTGATTTTCAGTGCTAATTTACAAGAAACATTAGGAATCAGTTGGTATGAAGGTGCAGTATTAGGAGTTATTCCAATGATTCCTGATCGTTTAAGTTACAAAGAAATGGCTCAAGAAGAATTCAAATATCCTTCGGAATGGACAGAATCTTTTGAACTGTATAAGAAACACAAAGATTTGTTAAAAGCAAGAATAGATGACTACATGATCAACTACAAAAAGTATGCTCCATTGGTACACAAACAAAAAATATCATTGGCAGAAAACTTTTTTAGTGGCAAACAACTTTACCAAAGGATTACAAATGGAAAATAAAACTTTAGAACAAAATCAACCAGACAGCACAACGTATAAAGTAGATATAAACTATCAAGCAAATGTGGGCACAAATAACATTGTGGCCAGCACAGTGAGCGTGCCATATGGATTTGGTGGATCAGGCAATGGTGTTACTACCACAGGCATAGATTTTGAAGCAGATGCAATGAAAGGTATAAACTTTGAGGATTACAAACTGCCTATTATGTTTGAGGATATCATGCCTGAAATGCACAAAATAAAAGAAATGTGTGAGTTGTATCCGTCATTGGATATTGCTTTTCAAAAATTTAAAAATGTTTACAATATTGTGATAGATGATTATGACAATAAAATGCAACTGAAAATGCCTTTTTAATATGGAAACAGCCAATAAAAATTATTTTACCATGATCCAGATGCGTGCAGCTCTGCTGAATATACATCAGCAATTGACTGAACAACAATGGCAACCTCAGGTAATATTAGGATTAAACAGAGGAGGATGTATTCCTGCTATCTATTTGTCACACAAATTGGATGTTCCTCATCATGTGTTAAATGTAAGTTTACGAGATCATGCTGATACTCCTGATTTACACACATTGGAAAAAGTATATGCTTGGCAAAAAAGAGTATTGATAGTGGATGATATCAATGATACAGGTGCCACATTTAATTATATTATGAATAACTTTGGCAAACCAGAAAGATTAAAGTTTGCTGTGATATTGCACAACACAGTGAGCACCTACAAAGATATAGATTACAAAGGTTATGAAATCAACAAACTGGAAGATCCACGTTGGATAGTGTTTCCTTGGGAGCAATGGTAGTATGGAAAAAATTGACACTTTGAATCAAGCTCAAAAAGAAGGCAGAACTCCTTGGACCAAAGTGATATATGATTTGAAAGATTGTGTGTGGTATGAGGATGGATATCCTGTGACAGAAGGACATGCATTGTTGGTACCCAAACAAGCCAGTCAAAATATGATTGTGAAATGTTTTGAATTAGCATTGAAAATTGGCAATGAAAATATTGCCAAAGGGTTGATTGACGGCTACAACATAGGTATCAACATGGGCGAGGCAGCAGGTCAAACTGTTCCTTATCCGCATGTTCATTTGATTCCAAGACGCAAGGGTGACATGGAAGATCCTAGGGGTGGTGTGCGTCATGTGATCCCTCACAAAGGAAATTATAAAAAATGAGCAGAGCACTTTTCATAGGAGACAGTCACACTTGTGGATATGTCACTGTGCCTAACAAAACAGGTCCAGGCAGTTATACCTATTGGAATGATAACAACTATGCTGAAATTTACAACACAGTGAACGATAAACCCGTGAGTATCTATGCACATGCTGGAACAACTAATAGAATGTACACTGATTGGATGAAACACATGTTTAACACATTTCCAGACACCGATGAAGTTTTTCTTTGTTTGGCTCCATTGAATAGATTTGTGTTGGCTTTTGATGAGAAACTCACAGATGAAGCACTGCCTTTGGATTATTTTGTGCATGAATGTGTGGAAAGCACACCCACAGTAAAAAAGTATATGGATCTATTGGTCAAAGAAGGCAGAGTGCAATTGTACAACAAACCCACAGCAGAAGATTATGAAAAGTTTCCAGGTTTAAAAATTTCTGAAACAGATGGATTGCAACAACCAGACGTAAGAAAAAACACATTTATGGAGATAAAATTATTTTTTGAATTGAACACACATTTGGAAAGACGTGATTTTTTATTGAATGTGTTTGCTTGGGATAGAATCTGTGCTGAAAACAATGCCAAACTTTATGTGTTTAATTTTATGAATAGATTGAAATGGCCCAAGAGTTTGGAATATTACGGTGCATTAAAAAATACCACAGTAGCAGAAAAAACTGTTGAGCAATATATGTTGGACAATGGTATTGATCCTCAAAAATATTTGCTGCATGACAAAGAACATTACAATACAGAATATCACAAAACGATTGTGGAAAAATACATACCATGGATAAAAAATCAAAAAAAATCCTAATCATTGGTGATAGTTTTGCTTGTGAGTGGCCCAATGGCCTTGCTGGATGGCCCGCTCAGTTGGCTCAACAACATGATGTGACCAATTTGGCTCAGGCAGGTGTGGGCGAATATAAAATATTAAGACAACTGCTAAACTTTACCAAAGAAAATCCTTGGTGGCAGCATGACTATGATTGTGTGATTGTGTGTCATACCAGTCCCAGCAGAGTACACACTCCCGTTCATCCCATACACAAACAAGGACTGCACAAAGATTGTGATCTCATATGGAATGACATTGAATCTCGCAACAGTTGGTTCAATAAAAGTTTAGACACTGCTAAAAATTGGTTCAAGTATCACTATGATGATCAATACCAAAAAGACATCTACAGATTGATACGCAGAGATATCAACAGAAAACTGGAGCAAATCACCAGTTTACACATAGATAATTTTGGTATCAGTAACCATTTTGTTGAGGAACAGAATCTGTTGGACTTCAGTATGATCTGGCCTAACTACAGAGGAGAAATTAATCATTACAATGATGAAGGAAACCAAATTGTTTTGGCACAAATCATTGACAAACTGGAACAAATCTGTTAAAATAATACAATATAAGGAGTATAATGAAAGTATCAGAAAAGATTAAACAAAGACTGATTGCGGCTGGCGTGAACTATCATGCTGATGACAATATTTCAGCCTACATCGAAAAAGATGAATTGTCTCTGCTGGAACAAGAATTAACAGAATCATTCCGATCTGTGCTAAACAGTCTTGTGATTGATACTGACAATGATCCTAATAGTAAAAACACAGCACATAGATTGGCCAAAATGTATTTGACAGAAATCATGAGCGGAAGATATGAATCTAGACCCGATGCCACAGCATTTCCCAATGTGGGAGGAAATGCTTACACAGGCATGTTGGTGGTGCGTAGTGAATTAAAATCTATCTGCAGTCATCATCATCAACCAGTGAGCGGTGTGGCGTATATTGGAATCATACCCAATGGCAAAGTGATAGGATTGAGCAAATACACAAGAATAGCACAATGGTGTGCTAGAAGAGGCACACTGCAAGAGTCTTTGTGCAATGACATAGCACATGAAATTGAAATGGCCACTGGCAGCAGAAACATAGGTGTTTACATACAAGCCACACATGGCTGTTGTGAAAACCGAGGCATAATGGCACACAGTTCATTGACTCAGACCACTGTGTTAAAAGGTGCTTTCAAAGATGATGCTGGCACTAAAAAAGAATTTATGGATAATATTAACCTGCAACAACAATTTGCACCAAGATAGGAGACACAGATGACCAATAAAGAAGGACCATTTTACGCAGCATTCGGAGGTGATACCACAGGTATTATCAAACAAGAATTAATCACTTACAAAGTTAAAGATGGTGTGCTGTACAAAGAAACAGTGAAGAGAGATTATCACAGCCAAGGAGATTACATTGATTCATGTGAGTCAATTCCTTTGAAAGAAAACAAACATGAACATACAGCCTAAAGACACCAGTAAAGGTCATTTCTATGTGTCACTAATCAAGAGTGCATTTAGAATCATTGCAGGCATTAGTTTAATATTTGGTAACTTTATTACTGCTGGATTTTTATTCATACTGGCAGAATTATTAGGAGTGGTAGAGGAATTAGTATAATGAGCAAAATTAAAATAGCAGAATTATTTTACAGCATACAAGGAGAAGGCAGGTACATGGGTGTGCCTTCAGTGTTCTTGAGAACATTTGGCTGCAACTTTACTTGTGCTGGCTTTGGTTTGCCTCGAGGCATGCGTAGTGATGAGAATGACAAAGTATTTGAACAGCACAAACAATTTCCTTTTAAAAGCTATGAAGAATTGCCATTGGTGAACACAGGCTGTGATTCGTATGCATCTTGGGATCCTCGATTCAAAGATTTATCTCCCATGCTGACATCAGATGCTATTGTGGAAAGAACAATGGAAATATTGCCACACAAACAATGGGTGGATGAACATTTTATATTCACAGGCGGTGAACCATTGCTGGGTTGGCAACGTGCTTATCCAGATGTATTGGAACATGCAAAGATGCAGGCTTTAAAAGAGATCACTTTTGAAACCAATGGCACACAAAAACTACACAAAGATTTTAAAGATTATTTGACTCAATGGAATCAGAAGAATGGTAGAACTAAAGAATCCATATCATTCTCTGTGAGTGCAAAATTAAGTGTGAGCGGAGAAAAACGTGAAGAAGCTATACTGCCTGAAGTGGTGGCAGAATATGGAGATGTAGGGCATGTGTATTTGAAATTTGTGGTGGCCACCAAGGAAGATGCTGATGAGGCATTCCAAGCAGTGGCTGATTATCGTAAAGCAGGATTCTCGGGATCAGTTTATTTGATGCCTGTGGGTGGAGTAGAAAGTGTCTATCATATGAACAATAGAACAGTGGCAGAACTGGCAATGAAGATGGGATATAGATACAGTGATAGATTACAGGTGCCATTGTTTAAAAACGCATGGGGTACATAATGGAGAAAAAAGATATGGGAATATTTGATAAAGTTAAAAAAATATTTAAAAAAGAAGACACAACAGAAAACAAAAGCGAATCACATCAAGCATTGTTGCGTGAAAAAGAAGCAGCAACCAAAGAAGGCAAGCCTTGGGTGGCAGTGTTGGAGACTCACGTGAACAAAGAAAACATCAGAAATGGATTTTTTGAACTGGATTGGAACAATGCTTTCATAGAGGATTTATTAGATGCAGGTTACAAAGGTGAAACCAATGAAGAAATAGTGGAAGGTTGGTTTAGAGAAGTCACTAGAAACGTGCTGAAGGATCAAGGACAGGACGCCACACGTGATGCTGGATACATCAATGTGAACAAATTAGGAAAAGATAGATCGGAAATCAGTTAATGACCTACTTGCTTGTGGATTTAGCCAATGTATTTTTTAGATCACGTCACGTAACTGACGGAAGTCTTAATGATAAGATTGGTATGGCTCTACATATTACTCTTAACGGTGTAAGAAAAGTATGGAAAGATTTCAAAGGAGACCATGTGGTATTCTGTTTGGAAGGACGCAGTTGGCGCAAAGATTATTATCTTCCATACAAACGCAATAGATCTGATGCTCGTGCAGCACTCACAGCCAAAGAAAAAGAAGAAGAAACAATATTTTGGGAAACTTTTGATAATTTTAAAGAATTTATACAAACTAAGACCAATTGCACAGTGTTGCAAAATCCAAGATTAGAAGCAGATGATTTAATCTCTGCTTGGATACAAGCTCATCCCAAAGACCAGCACGTGATCATCAGCACAGACAGTGATTTTGCACAATTGATTGCTCCCAATGTGAAACAATACAATGGTATTTCAGAAGTGACCATCACTGATAAAGGTTATTTTGATCAAAAAGGTAATCCTGTAAAAGATAAAAAAACAGGTGAAAACAAAACAGCACCTGAACCAGAATGGCAATTGTTTGAAAAATGTGTGCGTGGAGACAGCACAGACAATATATTTTCTGCTTTTCCAGGAGTAAGAACCAAAGGAACCAAGACCAAAGTAGGATTGCGTGAAGCATATGAAGATAGAAAAAATAAAGGATTCAACTGGAACAACATGATGTTGCAACGTTGGATGGATCATGAAGGAGTAGAGCACAGAGTATTGGATGATTACAATAGAAATGTTATATTGTGCGATTTACGAGCACAACCAGATGAAATAAAACAAATTATGGCTCAAACTGTGGCAGAAGCAGCCAACCCCAAAGCAGTGGAACAAGTGGGAATCAAATTGATTAGATTTTGTGCCAAATGGGACATGCAAAGAATTGTGGATCAAGCACAGAGTTATGCTGAGCCATTGAATGCCAAATATAAAATAACAGAAGAGGTCACAGCATGACAGTGATTGCCAAACCCATATTGGATGGTAAGTTTTGGATATTGGAATCTGAAGGTATCAAACTGGGCACACTGTGCCGTCAGGAAGATCACAGATACATGTTCAGTTGTGCCTCAGGCAGTCGCATGTTTGACAATGAGCAACAATTGAGACAGGAATTCAAAGGAGATTGGCTGTGGGGAAATACCACTGTGACTGTGTCACAAGATCCTGCTGTGGATGCAAACTCTGTGTATGGATATCCCACTAAATTTGAACCTTGTAATCCTGTGTTTGATGTGCAAAAAAAATTACCATTGTTTACCAAAAGTAAAAAATCCAAATCATTGTATTGTGCTGGATATTATGTTATTAAATTTGAAAAAGGATGGGTCAAAAGTTTCTGTCCCAAACTGCTCACCATAGACAGGTATCCCAACAAAGGACCATTCAGAACATTGCTGGAGATGAAACAGGAACTCAGCAGTGCCAACAAACAAGAAGGACACATAACAAATGAGTAATGCACCTATTAACACAGCACCCATACAGCAATTGATACAACAGATCAAAGTGGCTGATCTGAGCAATCAAAAAGAAGTAAAAATTGATATTGCCACTGCCAAAAATGTGGCCTACACATTGGGCATTGTGATGAGCAGATTGGCTGGAAATTACGAAGATTTACTCAGCAAGAAAGACAAGGAAGAAGTGATTCAGGTACAAATGGATGGGGGCAAACTGTGAGCATCACTGACAAAGAAATAGAACAAATAGCCAGTACCAATCTGCCCAACAACCATTTCAATCCCTACATGACTGCTCCTGAATACTTCCAACAAGAGGGTGAAAACATGTGGATTAGATTCAAATTAAAGGCGTTTTACCCACTGCTTTGTGTGAGCCTGCTGTCTACACTTGCCCTGCTGTGTGTGCTGATATATACCCTATTTTAGCACTGATCCATTAGGGTTCCTTTCATTCAACCAAAAAATAAACTTACCAAAAGGCATAAATATACATGCTTAATCATTTTTACAAGGAACACATGAGCAGACCCAAACCCATTATCCTTTTGGAGAATGTTAATAAAAAGGACTACAAATCTGAACAGGTTTTGGATGCAGAAGCCATATGGGCCGTATTTTACAAAAATAAACCTTTCAATTTAAAGTCATCCAACATGACCACCAACTATCCAGGACCCAAATACAAGAAAGTTTCTTTCAGCAATCCAGGCCATGCTTTTAACCTTGCTAAAAAACTCAACACACTGTTCAACGTTCAAGACTTTGCAGTGGTGAAATTAACTCAGGGCGAAACCGTCACTGAAAAATAATGGACTGGAAAACTACCTATACTAAAATATTCCTTCAACAGGCAAACATTTCCGTGAACGATAATACCATGAAAGAATATCTACCCATATGGTGGAAAAATAGTCGTATCAAAACAGAAGGTGGATTGAGACTCACTGAAGAAGGTCTTAAATTTGTTCAAGAAAAATTAGAATTACAGACTTATGATGTGCCATTTCCATTGGAATTCACCATAACCACACAGATATTGATATTTTTAGACAAGTTTATAGATTGTCCATATTACTTGGCTGCTGATGGTATTATCGTGACCAATGAAAAGAAGGCCATGGAACTTCACTTATTTTCAGGTGATATACGCAAATATGGTTTGACCAAAGCCATGAGTAGACCCTTCGAACAGTAAAGATATCCACAATTATCAAGCATTTTAAGCCATTGAAATCAACGACTTTTTTGATTCAAAACCAATTGACTTCTTTTTTCACAGATGCTATTATGTATATAACACTAAGGCACTGAAACAAACTTAAAAGGAGTACAACATGGCCAAAGCAGACAAAGACAGTTTAGCAGTTAGACAGGTCAGTCCTAACAATGCTAAAAGTAGCATAACACACGCAATCAACAAAAAACGTCCATTATTTTTATGGGGAGCACCTGGTATTGGTAAATCAGATGTGGTACATCAAATTGCTGCCAGCATTGATGCTCATGTGATCGACATAAGATTAAGTCTATGGGAACCCACAGATATCAAAGGTATTCCATACTACAACATGAAAGAAAACAACATGATTTGGGCCGCCCCAAGTGAACTGCCCAATGAAGAATTTGCTAAAAAACACAAAAAAATTATATTGTTTTTGGATGAAATGAATTCAGCCGCACCATCAGTTCAAGCGGCAGCATATCAATTGATCCTAAACAGAAGAGTGGGCACATACAGGCTGCCTGACAATGTGGTTATTATTGCCGCTGGTAATAGAGAAGCGGACAGAGGTATCACATACAGAATGCCTGCGCCATTGGCCAATAGATTTATCCATATAGAAATGAAAGTGGATTTTGATGATTGGTTTCAGTGGGCTGTACAGAACAACATGCACAAAGATGTGGTGGGGTTCTTAACATTCAGCAAGAAAGATTTATACGATTTTGAACCCAAGAGTTCAGGCAGATCGTTCGCAACTCCAAGATCTTGGGCATTTGTCAGTGAATTATTGTCTGACGAAGTGGATGAGAATACCACAGCCGATCTAGTTAGTGGAGCAGTAGGCGAAGGATTAGCAGTAAAATTCATGGCTCACAGAAAAGTGGCTAAGGACCTACCAAATCCGTCTGACATTTTGTCAGGGAAGGTAGAAAAAATGAAGACTAAAGAAATCAGTGCCATGTATTCCTTAACAGTCTCCCTTTGCTACGAACTGAAAGACGCATGTGATAAGAAAGACAAGAAGTTTAATGATAAAGTCAATAAATTTCTTAGATTTTCTATGGATAATTTCGATACTGAAATTGTTGTGATGGGCATTAAACTTGCTCTTACGCAATATCAATTACCGATTGATCCAGACAGTATCAAATGTTTCGATGAGTTTCATGAAAAGTACGGCAAGTATGTTATTGCCGCACAAAAGGTTGCTTAACTGTGACCATTCACAGGGCATTTTCGAGTGCCCTGTGTACAAATAAAGATTCTTATGACTACTAAAAAACAAGAAAAATTAAACAAATTACAAGAAGAAGTATTGGATAAAATTATTGTGGCAAGAGTAGGATTGTTGTTGAGACATCCTTTCTTTGGCAACATGGCCACTAGATTGGGCATTCAAGAATGTGATGAATGGTGTCCCACAGCAGCCACTGATGGAAGAAATCTTTATTATAATACAAAATTCTTTAGCAAACTTTCTGCTAGAGAAATCGAATTTGTGATAGCACATGAAATACTTCATTGTGTGTTTGATCACATTGGCAGAAATGAACAGAGAGATAGACAGATATACAATGTGGCTTGTGATTACATTGTGAACAACACATTGGTGCGAGACAACATTGGTGAAAAACCCAAAGACATTCCCATATTTCAAGACTTCAAATATGAAGGTTGGAGTTCTGAAAGAGTGTATGATGAAATTTATAAAAAATATGATGAAAAACAATTGCAAAAATTAGGTCAATTGTTGGATGAACATTTGGATTGGGACAAGGACGAAAACGGCGGCGGTAAAGATAAAAAAGACGGCAAAGAAGGTGACCAACAAAAAAGACCAGCATACAGCAAAGAAGAATTGAGAAAAATTAGAGATGAGATCAAAGATTCCATACTGCAATCAGCACAAGCCACAGGCGCTGGTAATCTTCCCAAAGAAGTGGAAAGAATCATAAAAAATATGACCAATCCTAAAATGAATTGGAGAGAAATATTACAGACTCAGATACAGAGTACCATCAAAAGTGATTACAGTTTTATGAGACCCAGTCGCAAAGGTTGGCACACAGGCGTGGTATTGCCAGGTTCACAGTTTGAACAGACCATTGATTTGGCTGTGGCCATTGATGCCAGTGGATCCATTGATGAAAAAAAATTGAGTATATTCTTAGGCGAAATCAAATCCATCATGGATCAATACAAAGATTATAGAATTAAAGTGTGGACTTTTGACACAGAAGTGTACAATGAACAAGACTATGGTCCCACAGATGGTGACATTAGCCAGTATGAAATCACCGGTGGTGGTGGCACAGATTTCATGTGCAACTGGGAGTACATGAAAAAGAATGACATTCAACCAAAAAAATTCATCATGTTCACAGACGGATACACATTTGACAGCTGGGGAGATCCTCACTACTGTGACACCGTGTTTGTGATACACAACAATCACAACGAAAGAATTGAATCACCGTTTGGTATCACTACCAAATACGAAGACTAATGTTGCAGAAAACTGGAGAACCCAATCCTTTAAACTTTTTTGGTATTAGAAAAGTTCAAAAACCACTGCCGCATTTCACATATTTGGAAATCAAATTCGATTATGGCATGGAAGACAAGATCAATAATTGGATTAGAATCAATTTAAAAAGTAGATATTTTTTGGAAAAAACAATCAAAAGCTCTCATGAACACAAAGTGGAGTATGTGATAAAAATTGGTTTTGAAGAAGCCAAAGAACTCACCATATTCACTTTGAGTTGTCCTTATGTGAATCGAAGTTAAATAATTTCGTATATACAACAAGGAGAACATACATGAACGAAGAAACTAAAAAAACTGCCACAGCCAGCACTGCTGCACCAAAAGCTGCAGCACCAGAAGCTGATTTAAAATCAGGAGATTTAACTGTGCAGGATTTAAACACTATCAAAGCTATCATTGACGTGGCATCACAGAGAGGTGCTTTCAAAGCCAATGAGATGCAAGCCGTAGGAACAACCTACAACAAACTTGAATCTTTTTTGAATGCCATTCAAGCTCAACAAGCGGCAGCAGCTAAATCTGCTCCAGCAGCAACAGCAGCACCTGTGGGAGATAAAAAATAATGTCTGAAGTGAAACATTTGGGTAGATTCAAAGACACCAAAGAAGTGGTGGGAGTGGTCTACAGAGTATTGCCCAGTGATCCAGAACATGCATTGGTGGTACCCACCAGCGGTTTGGATGCAGATGAACATGCAAGACTGATGGATTTAATTCACAGTGCTGCCAGTCAAACTTCATATGAACTAGCAGAAGCTATGGCCCGTGCCCCGTTGGGTGATGGTTCCATCATGCTGGCTAGATTCCATGTGAAAAAATTGATGAAAAAAGTCAAGAGCAATCAAATAGAAATGACTCCCAATCAATTCACCACTATCAGTTTGGATGCATTGAATGCTGCCATAGCACAACAAAAAGGTTTAAAAATTGCTGAACTGGCCATCACTGCCAGCAACGATACACCAGCAAACACACAGGCCAGAAACATAGTGAATCCCATTGTGGAATCTGTGAAAAACGAGTCTGTGTTGACCGATGAACAATTGGCTGCAAAATTAAGAAGTGATGCAGACAGATTGTACAAAGAAGCAGCACGATTGAGAAAACAAGCAGACGAGTTAAAAACTAAGTCAGCAGAATAATCAATTATGGTCATTTTTGGCAAAAAATCACTGCCCAAAAATGTTGTGGATCATTGGCCAGAAGTGTTCAATGATGTCACAGTGAATGCCATACCTATTGAGTACCTATTGGCCATAAAAGTAACATTTAATGATGGCAAAAAATGGGAAATCAAAGTCAAAAACAGTCATAAAAAAATGACCAACAGTAGGCTGGAACAAACACTGAATGAACTGTTCAAAAACTACACCAACAGCATCAAGAATGTGGATTTTAGGCTGGATACTGAAAAGGTCAAAAAGGACATTGAAAAACACACCAAAAAGTTCTTTAAAAAATAAAACTTTTAAGTGATGAATACTGTTAATTCAGTATAAATACACAGTAATAAGACATTAGGAGCAACGCACAATATGGCATTCAAAATAAGACGTGGCACAAACGCACAAAGATTACTGATAACTCCAGCAGAAGGAGAATTAATCTACACTACAGACACCAAAAAACTGTTCACAGGTGATGGTACAACTTTGGGTGGTGTGGCTGTGGACACAGGCACTGTGGCGTTTTCAGGCATTGCATCAGATGTTACTCCAGATGTGGACAGCACAAGAGACATTGGTGCCACAGGCAACAGATGGGCCGAAGGTTGGTTTGACAATGTGTATGGTGCATTCACAGGTGCTCTTACAGGCAATGTCACAGGAAATTTAAGTGGTAATGTCACAGGCAATGTCACAGGAAATTTAATAGGCAATGTGTCAGGTGATGTCACAGGAGATCTCAACGGTTCAGTGTTTGCAGATGACTCCACAGCAATGTTGGATGCCATACAAAAAAGAATCAAAGCAGATGTGTACAGCACAGCAGGCACATTATTATTGAGCACCAACCCTGCTACCAATGTGGTCAGCAACGGTGATGTGGTAATCACAGACAACGTGGTGACTCTGTTGAACGGATTAGACAACATACAATTAGGCACCAACACTTCAGCATTAGGAGTAGGGTTAAGAATTAAATCGCCTGTGCTTACTAACAAATCTATTGAAATTAATTCATTAACAAATGGTATTGTTGGTGACAGTTTTGAAATTCAAGTATCCAGAGGCTCTTTAAGTATTCCTACTTCAGTACAACAAGGTGATCCATTGTTCACTATAGTGGCCAATGGCTATGATGGCACTGATTACAGATTTTCCAGCGCTATATCTTTTGACATTGATCCTGACACCAGCAATCCTGTAGGACCAAACGCAGTACCAGGAAAAATTAGTTTTGGAACATCTGCAGATGGTGGAGCAACCTTACGAGGATTAGTTTTTGATGCAGATGGACAATTGGGTGTGAATATGACCTCTCCCACTGCCACACTGGATGTGAATGGTGCTGCAAAATTTGCAGGTCCTGTGAGATTGGCCGTCGCTGCCAATGACACAGCAAGAACTGCTTATGGCACAGCATTGAAAGGACAATTAATATTCATGGTGAGTGGTACCTCACCAGCAGCTACCAACAAAGTACAGGTGTACGATGGTGCAGCCTGGGTCAACCTACACTAATTAATTTTATTTTTGAATTGTTTTGGATTGTTTAATTTTACAGTCAGCCCAACTGCGATTGGTCCATTGAGAAGGTTTGTAATCTATATTTTTTGATTGAATACCATAACATGCTGGCACAGTATCATACAGTATCATTTTTTTATTCACAGCAGCATCACGCAACATAATTTGATGTAAAAAATTAGTGACTGGTTTGCCTGGCACGAAATCACACCAAGGTCCACACTTCAATTGTTCCAAGTCAATGGTTTTAACATCACTCCATTGTATAATTCTATGAGTTATGCCATTGATATTCACCATGTAATGATAAAGATTATCATCAGCAGGTTGTTTTTCCCAAGTCCACCCTTTGCGATCACAAATTTGTTTGATCAATTTGACATGATCACTGAGATAAAATCTAGGTTCATCAGGAGATCTACCTATGTCTGATCCGGCTCTTATTCTGTATTGCCAACTCTTATGTCCTAAAGATTGTATTTCTTCCAGAACATGTTCCATATGATCCAAACTTTCCAATGTATATCCCACATAGTACACAAAAATTCCTTCAGCAATACAATTGTCTATGCCTTGCAGTTGTTTTTGATGCACAGTTGCTCCTTGATAGGAATGATGATTCAAACCAATCATCACCATGGTGGCTCCAGCAGCAGCGATTTCTTTCACCCATGCTCTGTCAGACAACTTTACTCCATTGGTCAATATGCACACGTCTTCAGGTCTGTTTAATCTTTTCAATAATGCTTTGATTTGTCTAATTAATTCTGGCAAGTCTTTGCGCACAGTGGGTTCAGCACCAGCCAATATCACAGCACCAGATTCTGCATGAAATCTATGTTCAATCTGATCCAATATTTGTTCAATGGGTCTATCAGCTTGTTTATTGTCAGGTTTATGATAACAGTGCGGACAATTTAAATTACATCGGTCAGTGACTTCTACCATGATCCCATGAGGAATGGTGTATCCTGAAACATCATAGTGTAATTGCTTATAAAATTCTACGTCTCTTTCTATTCTAATGTTTTGTGTGCCATGCTCAGCACAAGTCTTGGTTAGATACACTCCAGAATCTCTTGTTTCTCTCACTGCTTCACAGTGTCTATAACAGATATCACACAAGCTAGTAGTTTTTATATCTTCCATGATTATTTGTACAGTGCTATGGCAGCATCTATAAAATCTTTAGGGTAATTGTTTCTAAAACTTTCCAAACACAATATCTGCAAGCTGGCAAAGTCTGTGGGAGTGTGCATGTCAATATTTAGTTCATGCATTTTGGGCAGTAAAACTGTTCTCCTGTCTTGGGATATGTGACTGAAATGATCCTGCACAGTGATAAGTGGTTCGCTTTTGTGATAACAAAAGAAATAGTTAACACTTTTTAATTTGCCTTCCACCACAAAATAACTGCTGGGGTGTAAACTGTATTTGTATAATCCTAATGTTTTGTGTGCTTGCAGAATCTCCAACATCTGTTCACGCCAATTGGGCAGCACTGCATCCATGCCCACTGTGTGACTCTGTTCCCAAAAATCCACGCCATCAACGCCAAAGATAATTTTTTTATTGTCATAGTCCAGTTCCAATATGTCAGGAATGTGTTCTGGAAAATTGTGATGCATCATCAGCAGCATATCCACTTCTCTCTGCCATTTTTGTTCCATTAGGATGGGATCCATCACTTCGTTTTGATCTCTGTGATACTCTGTGTCGTTGTGAAACCATTGCACAAATTCTGTTTTATTTTGATTGATAAGACTGGTGTACACAAGATTGTTCCTGCACAATCCTTTGCCTGGCACATTATTGTAATAGTATACGTAGTCAGTTACCATCTAGGATATCTTTCCAATTGTTTGTAAAATTCTTGAACATTTAATTGCCACACAGTTTGATTTGTGCCTCTGTATTTTATTTGATTGATTTTTTTCAAACATTTAGATTCTGCCAACATGGGTGCCCAAATATTATGCACTAGACGTTGAGTGCCTTCACTATTTTCATTGGTGGTCACATAAAGATTATTTTGTGATCCAGCCCATTCAATACAAGTGGGAATAAAAAATTGTGGAGTGACGCTTTGATGCGTGAGTATGCCTGTTTTGGTTCTTAATCTTGAGATAGGCAATTGATCTGTGAACACACAAGTTCTACACAATATTCTAAAACTATTTTCACCCATTTCAGGAAAAGAATGAGCGCCAGTAGACCCCACTATTTTATTGTTGTATTTAAGCAACCAAATTTTCCATTTTTTTTCTGTGGAGATGCTGTCCACCAACATTTTTTTATTACTGTTGTTTTTGAATCCTTTGGATTCTGCTTGAAGATAAAATTCTGTTAAATCAATCGATTCAGAATATGGTACCAATTTATAAGTCATAAATTATTTTGCTCTCAATATTTAACACTAAATATTTGGATGATAAGAGGAATTGGTGGCCGACCATATATTGATTTAACTCCACATTTGGATATAGAAGGTTTTAGGAAATTACATCCTGAAATTTGCCGAGGATTTGCTTTGGCTAGAGAATATGCCAAAGAAGGCACATGGATGTCGCCAGGATTTAATCTACAAGACATGAGTTATCAATTGAATTGGAAACCAATTTATCAGGCTGTGAAAGAATATCTTGCACTGCCCATAGATCATCCTATTAGAAAAAACGGTGATGATTTGTATGCCAATATCAAAGATTACCGCACAAGAAATCAATTCACACGCTACCTCAAAGCAGTGTTGGGTGCCAAAGATCCATACATCTATTATTTTTTATGGAATGAAGGCGATTGGGATAATAGAAATTCTGAAAGACATCTCACAGAGGAAAGCAAACATTTTCCTGGATTGGTCACATGGGTTAAAAATCTTGTGGATCAAAACATTATCAGTCAAATAGGCAGAGTGATATTTTTTCACTGTGAACATGATGGACAACCATTTGAACACAGAGATCTAGATGGCAAACTGGGTGATCAACAAGGATACAGTGATCATCGCAATGAGTTCATACACATACGTTATAACACCAAAAGAGGATTTTATATTTGGGATCCTGAAACAAAAAACAAAACCTACATCAATGCCAATGCAGCTTTCTGGAACGATCAAGACTGGCATGGTGGAGAAATTAATCGTGAACAAGAGTATGGATTGAGAATTGACTGTGTGTTCACCGATGCATTTAGAAAAAAATTAGGCATCGATCATTTAAAAAATTATTAATATGAATAACTTTCATCGTTTTATAAATCTACCTTTTACCATAGATAGACCAAAAATTTTTGATACATTAAAAGTGCCTAACTGGTCAAGTGGTGGTATGACTTTTGAAATAGCTAAACAGCATGTTGATAAAAGAATCCTTGAATGGTTGGATAGTTTTAATATTTCCACATCTCAATTTTTTGAAGGAACTTACACTGCACCTAATAATGGATCTATTGGCATACACAGCGATACAGATACATTGTCGGACATGACCAAATTACTTTTTATTTGGGGGCCAGACAACAGTTTCACTAGATGGTGGGAGCCTAAAATTGATGCAGTTTCTTCAAAGATGCGACCAGATCAAGGAGGCCCGCATGCTGAAATTTTCAATCCTGACACGTATGTTTATGAATTTGATGATGCGGACAGAGCACTGTGTTATGAAGAAAAAGATTGTAATTTATTGTATGAAAAAGTTTTATCTAAACCAAGCATAATTAACGCAGGCAGATTGCATAGTACATTTAATAATGGCAGTGAAGATCGATGGGGTCTTACTCTTACATTAATGAAAAATAATAAAAGATTACAATTTTTTGAAGCATTAGAAATTTTTAAAGACATAATACATGAATAAAACTATGTCTGATCAAAATTATTATCACAGATACTTAAAATTACCATTTGAATATTTAAAACCAAGATGTTTTAATAAAAGTTATGATCATCCTAATATGATATATGTTTTGCCAGAATCAATTGACCAAAGTGTGATCAAATGGATCGAGTCCTTCGATTTAAAAGTATCCAATCTTATTGAAGGATTTTATACTCCCACAAATGGTGGAAAGATACCTCTGCACAATGATACCTCTACCATAAGCAATGCTGTAAAAATTAATTTTACCTGGGGACCAGACAACAGTGTGACCAGATGGTGGCATGTGAAACAACCTGAATATTTAAAACCGGTCAAACCAGACAATAGTCATATATTAATTGCGGGTGTGGTGCCCGATATAGTGGTCACAGATGCTTACTCAGCACGTGAAGAAGATTGTGATTTGGTGCATGAGCAAGTGATCAATAGACCCAGTTTGATGAACATAGGACAACTGCACAGCACATTCAATCCCAACATGACTGAAGATCGTTGGACACTGTGTTTTACTCTGTTAAAATTAGATAACACACATCTACAATTTGAAGAAGCTGTGCAAATATTCAAAGATTATATTCATGAATAGAACAGTGCGTATTACCTGCCCCAAAGAATTTAATAAAAAATACATGTCTCGTCAACATGACAATTATATCAACAAGTTGAATGTGTATCACAACGCACAAAAAATATTTGCCAACATTGATGATGCAGAGGAGAATCTTCCTATAATATTAGAAAAATCCATTGTGTTCGATAATATCAACGTTTTTGAATTCAATTATGATATTAAATTTCACTCAGTGGAAGAGCAGGCCAAAATTATATGGAGTCTTAAACCAATAAATTATCTGTATCAAAGTCATGTGCAGTTGATCAGACTCAACAGTGTGCAAGGCAGTGAACATGTGTCAGATGACTATCGTATCACAGTGAAGTGTAATCAATACACTCACTCAGTGGGCAAGGAATATCATCAAGGACAACATCAAAACATAAATTTTAAGGATCTCATAGATGCCAACGGATACTGTTGTTTCAGCGTGGAAACCAAAAAAGTTTTTGATAACACTTCAGCCATCACATACGATCAATTACAATTTGAAATACTATAATTATTGCTATGACTCTCAAAGGACTTATACCTGGCAGACAGCAGCCCACACATCCAGCAGACAAACATTGGCAATTTGGTACTGTTATGAATGGCGTTAAAAAGGTTGATCCTTTGTTGCATTATAGTTGCTTTACTTTGGGATTCGATAGAACAGATATCATTCAATATGTGTGTGATGCTATGAAAAATATCAAACCAGAAATAGCAGAATCTATTGTGCATGCTGAAGATTTAAAATTAAACCATGCAAGTTATGAACTCAGCAATAAATTGTTTAAGATGAGTGGCGGATATAGAAGCTTCTTCGCATTGTCAGGCAGTGATGCCAACGAAGGAGCAATAAAGTTATCTTCTGCCTATCATCATGTGAAGAAAAACAATAACAAAAAACAAGTGATAAGTTTTGAGGGCAGTTATCACGGCAGCACTTTCCTTAACAATAATCTTGGAGATCTACTGATGATCAATCCCATGTACAACATGGATAGGTATCATGGTGCAACAAGACTTGCCAGAGATTTTGAAATAGATCAAGTGGATTGGACCAAAGTGATGAGTGTGATAGTAGAACCATGTTCATACGGTGGGGACATGACTCCAAACTCAAATGAGTTTTGGCAAAAATTAAAACATGTTCAACAAACATTTGATGTGTTGATCATTATGGATGATATTTTTATAGGGGGAGGCAAAACAGGTAATTATTTTGGGTGGAAACACTTGCCCATACAACCTGATATCTGCACCATGGGCAAAGCCATCACAGGTGGATATTTTCCTTTGAGCATTACCATGTACAATGAAAAAATACATCAAACACTGCCCACAAACTTTGATTGGGATCATGGATACACCTATAATTTTTCTCTGTCAGGCATCAACAGTGCTTTAAAATATATGGACATACTGGAAAAAGAACAGGTATTGAACAACCATCAAACAATTCAAAACACTGCTGTTAAAACTATTCAAAGCACAGGTTTTGAAATACTGAATCGTTTTGGTTGCCTCTATATGATACGCAAAGGCAATTATAAAAATTTATATATTGTGCCTTTGAATGCTACTGAAGAATATTTTACTGTGCTTAAACAAAATTTAGAATCATATGAAAATAATTGATAATTTTTTTGACTCTGCAACGCTATCAGAACTAAAAAAAGCCATTCAAAACGAAATAGCTAACGAAATCAGTGCTATTAAAAAATCCGACCTGAGCACAGAAAAAGATCATGTAGGATTAGAAAATAGCAATTATTATTTTTTAAATGGTCCTGCTAAAATTATTGTATTAAAAAATTTAGTGGCAAATAAGTTGTTGTCTGCTGAAGTGATGGATGATAACGACAGTATGCTACGCTATCATGTCAATAGAGCTCCCTACAATGCTAGATGGCATTTGGATGGATTGTATGCTGAAAAAGATGAATTGGATTACATAGGCATAACAATTTTCTTAAATGATGTTTGGCAAACAAATGACGGAGGATTATTTGTTTACAAAGAAAATAAAAATGATACACAGGGCAAGTTTGTTGAACCCATAGGTAATAGAGTTATAATTAATTCCAAAGATCTTGATCACGCAGTTACAGCAATAACCAACCAAGAAGTGATTCGATATTCTTTACAGATGTTTATTAATCACAAATACTTAATATGATACACACAGAATTTGATCCATTACAAGAAGTAATTGTGGGAGATTGTTATGCTCCTGGAGATATGGATCATTTTTTACCCAAAGAAAGCATATCAAGTTTCAACAGAATACTGGAAGAAACCAAACAAGACCTTAACAATCTTGCAGATTTTATAAAAAACTCTAACATCAAAGTGCATAGACCAGAAGTACTAAAATACACAAAATCTATAGAGATGCCTAATTTTAAAGTGAATTTTCCCATGTGCCCCATGGTACCTAGAGATCAATATCTGATTTTGGATAGACAAATTATACAAACTTACACCAGCTACACAGATAGATATTTTGATTCGTTGAGTTATGTGAAAATTTTTAATGAATTATTCAAAGAAGGATACAATTGGATTTCACAGCCTCTGCCCAAACTAATCAACACTCAGATAGATGAAAATTGGTACATATCTGACTCTATCTATCAAGAAAAATTATCAGATCAATTGCTATGGCACACAGCTGCCATATTCAAAGCAGGAGATTCTTTGCTGTATAACAGTAGAGGTCCTGGTTCTAGCTTTGGTTTGGAATGGTTCAAACGTAATTGTAAGGATTATACACTGATTGAAAACACTGGTGATACTGTGTTTAAAAACTACGGACATATTGATCATGGATTTTTATTAATAGACGATGACACAGTAATACATGCTGGCATAGAATGGGTGCCTTTGGCATTAAGAAATAAAAAATTAATAGATGTTAAAAACTACGTTGGCAAAGTTGTGATAGACAACTATATCAAAGACTACACTGCCACAGATGGCAGATATTCCAATGCTTGGTTGGAGCAATATCTGGCTAATTGGCGAGGATACACACAAGAAGTTTGTTTTGATTTAAACGTATTAATTTTAGATTCAAAAAACATATTGTTTGGCAAACATTTACCTGAACTATTTCAATATTTAAAGACTTTCAACATCAATTGTCATGTGGTGCCACAACGTCACGAAGTATATTGGGAAGGTGGAACTCATTGCTGCACACTAGATGTTAAAAGAAAAGGTTCAAAAAGAAAGATAATAAATTAAATTTTTCTTACATCAATAGTGCTGACGTACAAAGGCTCATTCAATACAGTATTAAAAATACGAATGATATCTTGAGTATCACAGAAGGGTTCACTCTGTCTAACTCCGGTTTTTTCACCATAATTTAAAATTCGTATCAGCACACTTTGAGGTTGAGCACCAAATGGTGTTTTAACACTTAAAAACCTATGCACATTTTCCAAATGAGTTTTTTGTTTAATATAATTTAAATCAGCGCCCACTTGTTTTAAAATATCTTCTGATAACTCAGTACCCAATGTACCAAAAGTTACTATTTTGCCTGTTTTATTTGTTTCACTCCATTTTTTATGAACCATCATCAACAGTTGAATCTGTGCATCACCCACGTGTGCTAGATTGACAAAATGGTCATAACTCGCACTTTGATCAACCACTCGTTGAATATCTTCCAATTTGTTCAAATTGTATCCAGTGTTTCTAGATATGCCCACAACTTCATGATGATGTTTGAGATGTTCAAACAACACAGATCCTATGGGAGAAGTATGTCCGGTCATTAATATTTTCATAATACTGTGAACCTCACTATCTGTATAAATCTACTGTCCATGCTGCTGCCATGTCCGTATTCTTCAATTTCAAACATGATAGGATTGACTCCTTGCCAAAAAAATTCTTTTTCTGCACTCAAGGTGGTGCCTGCTTGCACGTTTTGATTGTGTATCAGTGTTTCGCCATTCAGTTTAAAATGGAAGTATTCTTGACTGATACCAAATTTGTCATTGAAAGATTGCAATGATTGTGCATCACACAGTGATAAGTTATAGGTAAATTTACATGACCACCAGTCTACATCTTTATAAATCAACTCAATTTGAGCTGTGAGTTCTATTTGTTTGTCATCATGCCAACTTTGTTTATTTTGTAGTACCAATGTGTTATTGTTTTTTTGTAAAACAATTTCAGCGCTTCTGCTTATGCTTTTTTTTTCAGCAGTTTCCTTGCTTAATTCTATGGTATCAAACAATACAGAGTTGTTCCATTGCAGTATCAATTGATCCTGTAACTTACCTTCAGCAACCAGTTCATTGGCTACATAAGAAGAACGCATCACTGGAAAATAATCAAACTGTAATTTTTTTTTCATTGTTTTAATTGAGCCATTAATTCTTTATTAAAGATACCTTCTATTCTCATAGACCAACTCACTTTGTTGGTATTTTCCACTCCGCCATGCCAATCATGATTGTTCCAATAGAATGAGCTGCCGGGATTCATGTGTATTTTTTCGTCTCCGTTTTCCACATACAAAGATCTAACATTCATGGGATCAAACCATATAAAATGCTCTTCTTGTTCATAGGGTTCCATCTGTAAAAAGCAATCTCTGTGTTTGACAGTTTTTAATCCAGAATTTTTCAACAATAGTATGATTGGTCCCAATGGTTCAAATGGCAGTTTTTTAGCCCAATCCACCAGTGATGGAAAATACTTGGATTCTTCTGTCCATCTACAGTCATACATTGGTTTTTTATTTGCATCATAAGGTAGATATGGAGCGTTAATACATCTATCAAATTCTCTTATCACAAGATAATTCAGTGCTTCGTACACAGGATACTGATACATTAACCAGTAATGAAAACCCACCATGTCGGTTTTTTCCAACTCTGCACCGTACTGTTTTAATTTAGGATCTGTTTCTTTATCACGCCAATAATTATAGGCTCCTTTAATATCATCCACATATTCTTCATGATTTTCTATGCCGTAGTTCAATCTAATATGTGCGTGAGCTTTGCCTATGCCATAGTGAATATCTTTTGTGATGTCTTTTAATTGTTGTATATTCACATAAGGATCCATACAGATGTATGGTTTGCCGTAAACACCTTTCATATTATCCCCATATGTTAAAAATATATTTGGGCACTAATCCTGCATTGGATCCTGCATGCCATGAAGTGCGTTTGGGCCATTTCCAAGTGGCTCCTGTTTCTTGATTGTACAAACAATGATCTTCCACAATTAAAACATGTCCTGGTGCTGGTGGACTTATGTGGCAATGAAATCGAACTATTTCTTTTTTGTGTTCTAAAGTTTTTTCATCGTCGGTGATATCCCAATGCCAAGGTGCTACATCTCCAGGTTTTACTCTACTGATCCAAGCATTGATATAGCTGCTCATTCCCACCCATTCACAAAACTTTTCCGCTATCTTTTTATCAAAATTTGTGCCTGGTAGGTACATGTCCCAACTGGCATTGCCGCCTTCGTGTTTCATTTTATAGCCAGCTTCACGCAATGGTTTGGCCACTTCTTCCACTCCTGGCACGTGATGCCCCACATCATGTCTTGGTCCTATATAAGCACTCTGTTGATCTTCAATGCTTTTTATAACACTGTGCCAATCAATCAGATCTTTGCAGTTACCCACATATTCAAGCATTTAAAAAATCTCCTGGCCAATTGCCATAATTCATTTCCACAGTTAATTCATACAATTTAAAAGTGTCATACAATTCACCCACAAGACTTTGAGCAAATCTAGGATGAGTGGGATCAAATAATATGGATTTTAACAATTCCTTGGACACATATCTATCTTCGTCACAGGTACAACCGTAAAGATCCATTATGCGAACTTTGTTTTTATCATCCAAATAAAATGTGTGTGGATACAGATTGGATTTGTGTATGTTCATTGACAATAAGTCTGACAAAATGTCTTTGACTTGTTGTTGCCAGTTGGGCACTGCGGATATTTCGCCTGTGTGTATAAGTTTGCTTAGACTACGATCATACCATTTGAATTCAATGGTTCTATTTCTGTGATCAATGTTTAAGATTTCAGGAGCATATGGTTTATTTTTTAATTTTTCTATATAATTGGTTTCTCTAGCAAACCAATTTTGTCTAAAGTCATCTGTCATATTGGAATTAACAAAATATTGATTGCTGTTAAAATTCATTTTAAATATATCTTTGTCAGGACTAATCAATGGTTCATACACCATGTTGGCAATGGCTAATGTGCCCAGTTCATGTTTGTAAAAATTATTCCAATATTTCATCATACATAACCTTTATGTTAAATCCACAAGTGTCTACCAGTTTGTTCACTTGTGGTAGATGAGTGCGTTCTATTTTAAAACTTATTTCAGTTTCAGAAATTTTTTTAAATTTATTCATACATCCTTGTTTGTTTAATCTATTTAAAACTATGGAAAAACTATGATCAAACAAATATCTTAGATTGTATGGAGGATCATTAACTATAATTTTGACCGAACACGGATCTTTTAGTTCTACTTTGTTTAATAATTTTCTTACCACAAGTTGAATGCGTGATTTATATCCCAAATTAGCAGCAGAATGTATGCGACCAGCATCCATAAGATACACTGTGTTGTCCACTTCAGTGGGGTACATTTTTAAATTTTTTAAATCATACAGATAACTGTGTTCACCTTGCAGTGTCAAATGGTATCGGTCATCTATGTCAGCATGAGCACAATAACTTTCACCTGGCTCTAATACAATTATTCTTGCTTCACCCACAGATCCCAGTTGAGCAAACAGATCCACAATGGCGGGCTTTTTGAATTCATCTTTCAACTGCCAAGCATCATAGAAAAAATCTCCAGTAGGTTTATTCAATTGAGTTTTTGGTAAATCCAAAATTGGTAAACTGTTAAAAATTTCTTTGGCTGAACATGTGATATTAATTTGGTCAAGCATAGCTGTACTTATCGTGAAAAATTATGTGGGCAGTTAATTACGATAAATACTCTGTCCATACTATGTCCAATTTCGAGCAGTCAAATTTCAGTGATGAATCGTCAGTCAATGCTGGCCAATCATCTGAACAGTTAATCAGGATACAGAGCAACCAAAAAAAAGATAGTTTTAGGATAGAATTATTCCTCAGCAACAGATGCAACTACAAGTGCTGGTATTGTTTTCCAGGATCCAATGAAGGCACACATGGTTGGCCTGATCTTGAATTGATCAAAAAGAATCTTTCCCATCTCATTGAACACTACAAAAAAAATATTGGCAAAAAAGATTTCTATCTGCACCTCATAGGAGGTGAACCCACCATATGGAAAGATTTTGGAGAATTTACCAAATATTTTAAAGAACAATTCAACTGTTTGATTAGCATGAGCACCAATGGATCACGCACACTGAGATGGTGGGAAGAATATGGTCATTACAATGACATTGTGATGCTGAGCTGTCATCATGAAAGAGTGGACGTGCCACATATTGTTGCTGTGGCAGATCTGTTGTACAAAAAAGGAGTCAGCGTGGATGCCAACGTGCTGATGGATCCACATGCTTGGGATAAATGTGTGGCCATAGTGGAGCAGTTAAAATCCAGCCGAAAAAAATGGGCCATAAATGTGTTGGAGATTTATCACAGCACAGTGAATTACAATGAAGAACAAAAGAAATATCTCAGTGACTGCAACAAAAGAAATCCATCATTTTTTCAACTGTTCAACTGGAAAAAAAGAAGGTTTGAAAAATTTAATTCCACTCCCACATTACATTTTAACAATAAGAAAAAGAAAAGAGTATTACAAAATTATCTTTCATTGAACAGTATGAACAATTTTGAAGGATGGCAGTGCAATGTGGGTGTGGACACCATACAGATCGACAAGCATGGATTAATCAAAGGCTCTTGTGGTAATCGTCTTTATAATTTGAATCGTTCATTCAATCTATTTAACCATGATTTTACTGATAACTTTTACCCTGATATTGTGCCCACAATTTGTGAAAGAAAACGCTGTACTTGTCAACCCGAAATCAACTGCAATAAAAAAACTTTATGAGTAACACAGAGCAATTAAAAACAATTTACGAAACCAGTGTGTTCAAAAACATATTGCATCTAGTTGATGATGTGTATTTTCCTTTGGCCAGCCAGTGGAAAAACATTGGCGTCAGTGTGAGTGGTGGTGCTGACAGTGCTCTAATGGCATATCTGCTGTGTGATTTGATTGACAAAAATCAGTTGAATATCACTGTGCATATTATTACCAATGTTAGATGTTGGAAAACCAGACCTTGGCAGCGTCACAACAGTATGGAAGTTTATAACTGGTTGACTGATGAATTTAAAAGCATAAAATTCAAAAGACACGAAAATTTTATTGCTCCTGAACTGGAATGGGGATCCAAAGGACCCAGCATTGTGGATGAATATGGTAGATTAAAGAGTGGCAATCAAATAGAACTGAGAGCACATGCTGAATATGTGGCTCACACAAAAAAATTAGATGCTTGGTACTGTGGAGTGACCAAGAATCCCGATAAAGAATTTGATCATCGTCTCACTGACAGAGATGTGTTGCTCGACACATTGTCTGACACAGTGCTGGACAGATTAATCAAAGCACACATGGGCGGCTATGCTTGTCACCCTTTCACTTATGTGCAGAAAGATTGGATAGTTGCCCAATATAAAAAATTAGGCATAATGGACCTATTTGATCTCACTCGCAGTTGTGAAGGTGACCGCGACACATCACCTAAAATCTTTGGAGACTTGGACTACAGGACTTATGTGCCAGGCCAGCCCGTGCCCGTGTGTGGAGAATGTTTTTGGTGTCAAGAGCGACAATGGGGAGTAGACAGTGTCAGACCATAACGAATATTGGATGAATCCTGAAGATTCACAACTGGGCAAATGGCAGAGAGAAATAGAATCTGTCACAGGCACACCCACCTATTGTATATTGCCTTGGATACATTTTGCCACCAGACCCAATGGTGACATGAGGCTGTGTTGTTCAGCCAATGCCAGTGGTGCTGGATCAGATCACACAGTGGGTATTATTAAAAAAGAAGATGGCACACCTGCCAACTTTGGAGTGGATACTCCTATGAGTGCTTGGAACAATGATTATATGAAAAGTGTGCGTACCACCATGCTGAAAGGTCAGATACCTGCCAGTTGTCGCAAGTGTTTTGATGAAGAACGTGTGGGTGTGGTGAGCAAAAGAATATGGGAAACTGGCACGTGGCATCGAGATGGTGTGGATGTGCCTGAACTGATACGTCAAACCCAAGAAGATGGCACAGTGCCTGAAAAATTATTGTATTTGGATCTGCGTTTGGGACACACTTGCAATATCAAATGTGTGATGTGTTCTCCACATGACAGCAGCAAATGGGTGAATGATTGGCAACAACTGATGCCACAATTACAAAACAAAGAAGTCAAAGATCAAATACAATGGGATCGAAAAGAATTCAACAACTTCTGGCATGAAAAAGATACTTTTTGGCAGGAGATGTATCGTCAAATACCCAATCTCAAACAGGTGTATTTTGCTGGTGGTGAACCACTAATGATCAAAGAACACAAAACTTTTATAGAGGAAATCATAAGACAGGGTTATCAAGATCGTATATTGTTGCGTTATAATTCCAATGGTATATTAGTGGATGAAGATTTAATCCAGTTATGGAGTAAATTTAAAAAAGTTAAATTTGCTGTGAGCATGGATGCCACACATCAGCGTGATGAATACATACGTTTTCCCACACAATGGGCCACAGTGGAAAAGAATTTACACATGTTGGACAATACTCCTGACAACATACAAGTGAGTTTAGCCACTGCCATACAAATTTTTAATATCAAACACTTACCTGATTTTATGAAATGGAAAATACAGAGCGGATTTAAAAAATTAAATGTGGGCACAGTGCCTGGTGGGGTACAAATGGGTGGAGGATTGGTCAACATGCATTTATTATACATACCAACTTTTTTAAGCATACAAATATTGCCCAAAGAAGACAAACAACAAATAAGAGAACTGTTTATGGACTTTAAAGATTGGCTGAAGCACAATTATAGACAGGACGATGATTTTTGGAAAACCAATCCTTATGGATGGAGACGTTGGGAAGCAGTATTGATGCACATGGAAGCCAAAGATAATTCTAGATTGTTGCCAGGCTTTAAAGAATATGTGAACAAATTGGATGCTATCAGAGGATTGAGTGCTGCTAAAGTTTTTCCTGAGTTAGCACATCTTTTATAGCCTTAAACACAGCAGCATCACCTTCCGGTCCCATGTGATTCACTGTGAAATGAAATATATCATTCAACCAATGATTTTCAAATTTATGTCTAAAAGAATCTGTTCTACAACTGATATAAAACAAAGGTGTACGCATTTCTATTCCATGTTTCCAATCATGTAAAAATTTAATGTCTTTTAATTCTGCTTTGGGCCAATCATGTATACGTATGTCTCCAAAACTCCAAAGATGTATGATTTTTCCAGATACTTTACTGAGATATTCATGATCCAACCAATATGCTGTGGCTGTGAATTCCATTCTTTCTTTGTTCCAATCACGCAAATGTTCTATGTACATCTGTGCTGCTTTAGATCTAGGATCGTCTTTTTTGTATGCTTTAGGACCTGTAAAATCTCCTTTGTGATGATATATTCTGTAAGGTTCGGTCCAGCAGAACACTGTGTAATCTAAATTTTTGTATTGATCAAAGTTTTTTGTGTAATCTATCACTGTAGTCCAATAGCTGGAACCTCCCACTCCATTGTGAACAACTTTGCTGTCCAAATGATCTGCTAATTGTCCCATCCAATTTTGTTTTTCAGCATAGGAACAAAAACTATCTCCAAAAAATCCTATCTGCTTTTGGGCACCTGTACGTCCGCGATACATACACATCTCCTTTGATTACAAATGATTGATTTTGTGGGAAATTTAAATTCTTCATTGTATTTTTTTCCAACAAAATTATTTAATTCGACTCTACAGCCTGCTCCCAAATACATGCGTTTGTCATAATTTATGTATATTCTATTGATGCCTGCGTCACATTTGAACCCACTCCAGTCCACAATGTCATGAGTAACTGCCCAATAAGGATCAAAATCTTTGATGCCTTCCTCAGTGACCATGTACATGTCTCTGTTCAATTTGGAATCCACTCTTGGACTGATTCTGTTTTGTGCTCTAATAGGAGTTTGAAAAATTTGTTTTTGTTCTGCAGTGTAAGGATATAAATCTCTTTCTTCTGCAGTGTCTGATTCCCAAGTGTGATGCAAAGGTTTGGCTTGTATGCCCCATTGTTTGTGCTGACTGTTTTTTAACACTTCTACTATTTCCAAACATCTATTCCAATCGTTGGGCTTCATCATCACATGACAGATGCTGTCGATTTTTTGTTCTATCAGATTATCACACACTGCTACAATGTGATTGGGATCCACAAATTCTGGGTGTATGCTGAAATGCACAGCAAAAAAGTTTTTAGCATGCTCCTGCCACCAGTGTAATTTTCTACTGCCATTGGTAATGGGTATGATATAATTATTAGGTTTGGAATTTATGTAGGCACACAGCTCGGCAAAATCCTTGTATAGTGTAGGTTCACCCCCACCAAATTTCCAAATGTAATCTGTGATACCTAGGTTGCTGTAATGATTGTGAAGTTTGTCTATGAATGTTTTGCTTTCATCTAGGTTTATCCAAGGAAAGCTATTGTTGTGCAGTATGGGCAGACAGTATGAACAATTGTAATTGCAAGTATTGCCCAATGTCCATTCAATCTGCAGCACACGGTTAAATTCTTTAAATTTATAATCTATTTTTTCAATCAACATTGTTCAACTTGGTTATGTTTATGTCTGCAGCACAAGTGCACCATTTGCGAGTACAATCAATAGGTGTTGTGGGTTTTGCAAAAGTGCCTTGATAGATGTTGCCCAAACTGCCACCCACTCTACAAGTGGCTCGGTGAACTGCACCATCCCAATTGATCATAAGACTTTCCACACCAGCCATACAACTCCATCCTAGAAATTGATTGGTTTTGTTGATCAGTAAATCATTCACATTGCATTCCACTGTGTTGTCTATGAGAGTATTTTTTGGTGGGGTATGATTGTTTACTGCCAAAAATTCTTTCTCTTCCGCACTGTAATGAATCATGTCTTCAAAATCATCGTGTGTTTTGGTCCAGCGTATGGGTCTCAGAGCATAGCGTATGCCCGCATCTAAAAGAGCCTCACAAGCGTCTTTAACGTCTTTTAAACGTCCTGGCAGCATCATCATATGCACTAGAACATTTTTGTTGGCAGACTGTGCGTAAACCTTGATAATTGTGTTTATCACCTTCAGCCAATCAGATTCCAAATGCACACTGAACACAATATGATTGATATAGTTTTCCAAAATATTTTGGTAAAATTCCACAGTTCTGGTACCATTGGTGGTGACATTGATCCAACCAATTTTATTTTTGGCATGTTGTAACAACTGTTCTATGTGTGGATGCACACAAGGTTCACCGCCAGTCAAACTGATTCTCACATTGGGTATAACGCTCAATGTGTCCACAGTGCGTTTCAGTATTTCTATATCAGTGTGTTCACTGTGATTGTCATGTATTTCTGCTGGACAATAGCTGCAATCCAAATTGCATCGTTTGCCAAGATTCCATTCCACTTTGACACTGTTTCTGATATGAGGATACAAGTGTTCCACTTTAAACATAATCAGCAAACTCCGGATTTATTTTTTCAAAAGGTCCTTGATTTCTTGTGATGTCTAATCGGCGATTAAAATCCACACAATCCATCCAGTATTGATTAAGATCTTTGGCTTTTAAAAAATTAATGTTGTCCTGTATTTGTTGTAGAGTAATTTTTTCCAATATTGGATGCTGTTGGACCAATGCATAATCTTTAATTCGAGGTTTCATTGCTTCCAGTTTGTCTATCACTTGATTTTTTAATTTTGCTGGCAACACTTGAGCACTCAATGCTCGGGGATAGTTTACTCTGTGACTGTAAAACACAATGCCCAAATCATTTAAAAAGTAATCAATCACACGGTCTATTTGCATGATATTGTTGGCTTGCACTGTGAATGCTCCCACTATTCTACTCACTGTGGGTATTTGTTTTATTATTTTTATGTTGTTGACCACATCCATGAACTTGCCATTGCCTCGGATATATTCATAAGTGTCAAAGATTCCATCAATACTCACATTCACTGCCACACTTTTAAATTTGGGCCAGTATTCCTGTATAGTCCTACCACCTTTGATGCCCAACACTGTGCCATTGGTGGCATATTTGATCTCAATGTTGGATCCATTCTCACTCAATAGGTCCAATATTTTATAATGTGTGGGATCCATTAGAGGTTCGCCACCAGCAAATTCCACACGTTTAAAATGAGGAATAAGTTTTTTTAAATTGTCCCAAAAATGTGGTTTATCTTCAAACAGATCCACATGCGGAGCCTGTGTCAAACCCAGATCTTCCACTGCTTTGACCAAGTAATTGTTTTCTTTCTTGTAATGATCCACAATACTGTTCCAGTCTTTCCATTGTGTGCTGTCCAATGGATTACACATACGACATTTCAAGTTGCACAAGTTATTAATTTTGATTTCCATAGTGGGCAATTCAAAAGGCATGGTATAATCTTCTTTTAAACTGTCCAAAGCCGTGGGATATAGATTGATTCTAGATTCAGGAATATTATCACTGATGTGTCTTTGTCTCAAACTCTGCACTCCTTGATCTTCTAGATCAAAACAAGGCGCACACACATCAGGTCGCTCATCATTCAACACCTGACGTCGCACTTCTTTCATCTTTTCATTGTTCCATGCCTGTTCCATGGTTTCATTTTGTATATTACTGATGGGTAAACTTCTGCAACACACCTTTATAGCACCATCTTCTCTGGTGGCCAATCCTGTGAATGGATGCATACAAAATGTACAACTTTTATTTTTCATTTTTCTTTCCTACAATCATAAATCTTTTGTATTTTTCTGTTTGTAATTCGCTGGGCTCCACAATAGGATACAGTTTACTATTGCTCACAAACTGATTCAAATCTTTCACAGGGTTCACATGTTCAGGAATCACAAAATCATTGCTTTGGCACACAATAATTTTGTCCTCAGGTATTAATTTCAACCATTCATTGTATTGTTCTGGCGTTAAATGTTCACACACTGTGTTAATAATCATGTCATAACGACTGTAATCTTTATAAGTGAGCATGTCTTGAGTAATAGCATGGAATTTGCCAGACATTTCATACTGTTTGTTCATGGTGTTGGCTGTGTTTTCACACTTGCTGTCTATATCCATGCTGGTTATTTGGTTCACATACAGATCACTGTTGAACAAAAGTGTGGCCATCACTCCATACCACCCACCACAAATCAAAATATCCATGCTGTGTGCTCTGGGTAATTTTTTTAATTGTTCAATCAACCATACTTTGCTGTTGATTTGACCTTTCCAGAAACTTTCCAATGTGCGATATCTGTCATCAGATTGTCTGATAGCATCCATCCAAAATAAAACGTCTTGTATATTAATTTTCAACAAATTGTGCTCCTAGTTTATCAAATGAACCACACTGCTTGGTGCATTCTTTCAATCCCACTGTGCTCCATTGTGTTTCTATTTTTGAAAAAAATCCATTATCAAATATTTCTTTCAATGTTTCGCGATGTAAGTTGGGAAATTTAGAAATTTTTTCCATATAATCCACTCTAGATTCTTGCATGGGTGGTATCCATTCCATATCCAACCAACAACAAGGCGACACATTACCACAAGCACTCACATACAACTGTTTGTATTTTTGTGCTTTACAAGCAATGTGTGGTTTGACTTCTTTTTGTGCGGCTTCAGACAACGGAATCATATCCAAACTGGTTTGAGTGGGTTTGATTCTGTGTGTGGGTCTACCCATGTCATCAATCACTTGTAAATAATCCTGTTTGAATCTAGAAGTGTGTTTGATTGAGAAATCCACAAAGCCCATGTCTTTGGACATTGTTCTACACTGTTCAATTTGATGTTCATTGTGAGCAAACACCAACATGTGCCATTTGGCCACTCCACCTGTTGAGATAAATGCTTGAGCATTTTCAATTATTTTATTGAAATCTGTACTGATTCTATAAAGATGATGGGTATCTGCCAAACCATCAATACCAAATGTCACTTTTACTTTCAATTGAGCCAATCTTTTCCACCATTCGGTATCTCTAGCACTGCCGTTGGTGTGCATGGCCAATCTAATGTTGGGATTTAGTTCACGCAAGTATTGATATATTTCCAATGTGTCTTTGGATATGATGGGATCTCCCAAATTACCACACATGAATAAACTTTCCAATTGTTTTATGAAATCTGGTTCAAACCATTGTTTGAATACGCCCAAAGTTATTTCGTCCAATTTAATAAATGGATTTATTGGTCCTCCACTGATTCTTCTAGGACACATGGGGCACTTGGCTTGACACTTGCTGGTGATTTCCAAATGAATATCTCTTATATCTTGATATCTATACATGTTTGGCCTTGGGTATTTTTGAATCTGCTGAACTCACACAAGTGGGAGTCACACAAACTCTTGGTTTATCAAACAATTTAAATCCTTGTTCTATATTGCCCAGTGGTTCATCATGACAACTGTAACTTCTTTTGACTTCTCCGTTTGGTTCTCTAATGATACAACTTTGATATCCAGCATTACAGTGCCATCCTTTGAATTTATTGAACCCAAAAGCATTGAATCGTTCTGCTTGATCCATATAATACTTATTGCCTTGAACATCTTGCATCTCAATTTGAAACAAGTCTTTGTAATTTTCACCTTCTTGAATGCGTTGAGGGAAGCCTGTTTGTAAAGTATTCAGTTGATCTCGAGTATAACCTTCAATAATAAAACTTGCTGTGGGATCACTCTGTGGTTTCAGTGTGACATTGATACCTCTGGAGTGGAGTCTTGCACATCTATCATAGTATTCTGTGAATCTTTCGGGCACCATCACTTGATTGATTGTGACAAACACATTGTGCTTCATCAACAGCAATATTTTATCTCCAAATTTTTGTTCATCAGCGAATTCAGCATGAAAGCTGGCAGTGATACTTCTGCGGTTCAATGTTTTTGTGGCTTCCAACCATCTTTCCCACCATTTTTCCGAAGGACTTAGGTTGGTGGTCATGTGAATACTCTGATATTCTGGAGCAGTATCAGCACTGTAATGCTGTATCAATTGTAAAAAATCTTTGTAGGCAGTGGGTTCTCCACCTGAAAAACTGAAATGATAGTCAGTGAATCCATTCAGTCTAGCCTGACGTTTGATTTCATCCACCACTTGTGTGTAAACTGACAGTGGTCTGTGATCTTTCTGTTTGCTTTTGGCATAAGGCCAGCAGTAAGAACAATCATAGTTGCAAAAACGAGCCAAGATCCAACTCACAGAAAATAATTTGCTGTCCAGCATGGTACGTTGACCAAAGTTTATAATTTTATCAAATGGAATGTTGGAATCTATCATAATATTTCTTTCTCCATGTGTGGAAATTGTCCCACAAACACCAATCGCAACCATTCAAAGTTGTTGATCAATCTCAAAGTGTCTGAATTATCTCGGTTGTCTGAGCCATACACTCTGCCTGCCAGTGCTCCAGCAACGGCATACTCTCCGTATGGTTTATCATCTCCCACTGTGCACCAAATCAATAATCTTTTTTCAGTTTCCTTGTCTTCTTGACGATCGATTACTTTGCTGCTGAGCTTGACACACTCTCTAAAAGCACTTTTCCATGTGTTGAATGGATCTGTATTGAACACAGTGGTGTTGGATACTTCATGCATGGCTCTAAATCTATTAGATATACTAGTGGTCATGTCTATTCTGTTGGGATCCATGTTCATAGTGAGTCTTTTGGGCAATAATTTCACTCCGCCATAACCATATTCCAGTTCATTGATAGGATTTCGACTTCTCCACACATGCACAGCATCCATATCTTTATCAGGCACTTCATAATCAAACATAAAGTTGTGTTCAATCACTGCATCACCATCCACCACCCAAAACATTTTAGTCAAACTCTGTGTGGCAGCTTTGATATGTGCCTGTTGAATGCCTTTTACTCCGTGAACTCTTTGCGCCAATGGAAATCTTTGTTTCAACAGAGCATAATTTTGATCTGCATTGGGTTCATTGTAACTGATAAAAAATATATCGTGCATCATACAGTCTTTCTTATGGTTCTGGGTGAATTGATATACACCTTTTTGAAAAATTCACTGCTTTCTGCATCGTATGGTTCCGTAGGAAACTCCATTTGGAATCGTTCTTTAATAGTTTTACCCAAAGAGATACATTTTTGTTTGGCATCTTGTGCATTCATACTGTTATTGTTGCTGGTGCTGATCCATAATTGTTCTAAAACTTTAAAATCTCTCACTTGTTTGAAATCCCATTGGGTGCAAAGTGTTCGATAACAACCTTCTCTGGCTCCTGCAATGGCCCAAATGCCATGTTCCACATCCTGACCCACAGTCATCCAGATTAATAATCTGTGATAATTCTGCCACCATAGTTGATCCAACGACTGTATTTTAAAATTTTTATACAAACTCATCTTAACACCTTCTCTAAATCCAGCTCTCCATGCTTGTTTGGGTGTGCTGTTGATGTAACTGGTGGAATAGTTTTCATTGAATTGAAACAGTTTATCAAAATAACAAAATTCTATCTCATTATTATCCTTACCAGAAAAATTTTCATGTGTTTTCATCTCATTCACAAAAGTTTTGGTCCATAATTTTAAACTGCCATTGCCATACTTTAATCCATTAATCCATTCACGTTGGTATGTCCACACCAGCTGAAAATATATGTGTGATCCATGCCCATGCTGTTTAGATCCAGTTGAATATTGAGAAATTTAGGATCTAGTTGTGTGTCTCCGTCCACAGTTAAAAAATATTCTGTGTCAGACACAGCAGCACAGGCTTTGTGTGCAGCATCTGATCCTTCCACGCCGTGAACTCTTTTGGCCCAAGGTATTTTTCTTTTTAAATCTGCATAATTTTTATCAGCATTGGGCTCATCAAAGCTCAAAAATACCACATCGCAATCTTTGATAGCAATCTTATGCATAAATCCTTTCAATAGAATAATCAAAAGTTTTTCTACAGTAAATGTCCATGTTTGTCTCGGCATTCACATCTATCTGCACACTGTCTTGAGTGAGCAGTTCATAAAGATTCAAATCTAATATTTTAATCAGTTGTGTGGCATCGTTGGATTTGCAACAATAAAACTTGTGGTTACGATGATTTTCTTTGGAAACTATGGTTTCTAAAGTTTTTTTAAATGTTTTGTCTGCTGTGAATTCAACTTTGTTTTGATTCAAATGTAATTTTATTTGTATGCCACTGTGATTTTTAATTTTATTGGGAATTTTATAAACGTTGTGATTGATTATTTCAGTTTTTTTAGAATGAATCACATTTTCCACTGAGTTTAATACTCCATCTTTTTGAATTTGATATTGACCATTGAGATATATCACTTTGTACTTGTGTATAGACTCCATACCTATAATAAATTTTTCACCCAAAGCAGTGTCTATGGCCAGACTGTTGTTGTTTTGGCTGCCTGAACAACCTAAGATTTTTCCTGATTCTGGGTCAAATGTTACGTACATATGGTTATTGGGTTGATTCATAATATTTTTTTTTAATGATTGCAAACAGTTCATCAGTTAAGAATTCATTTTCCACATAATGCAACACTCCTCGTTGACGAAAATTATCAATTTTTATATGACCTTCCATGTCATGATACACATTTACTTTTTTCATCCAGTGATCCGGCACTGTTTTCCAGTCTTGTAGATGAGGTTTCATATGAGTGAACGTGACGTAAGGTGTTCGGCTGGTAATTTTTTCAGTGATGCCTAATAATTTACTGGCCAGTGCCACACTCACATCCATACTGCACCATTTTTGAGTGTGTTTGGGAGTGAATCTGTTATAGAATACTGCGTAATTTCTTACTATATCTCGCAAAAGTTCTACAAACTGATCATTTTCTTTGCATCTTTGATAGTAATGCACACCACAATAAAGGTTGGGCAGACTATTGCTTGTGAAAGTTTTGCGATAGTGATCACTGTGACTGAATTCATCTCTATAATTTTTAACTGCACTGGTGAAATACATTTTATAATTTTTTAAAAACTTCCACCAATGACTGATATCACTCAACACCAACATATCTGCATCCAATATTATTGAATGTTTGAAGGGAGTGGCTGTGTAAATTTTATATCTGTTCTGTATTTTCCAATCTTGGTCCACTGCTTCATCCATGCCAGGAATATCCACCACATGATCAAACACTGAGGACACAGTTTTTGTGACGTTAACATTTGTGATCAAACACACTTTGCTGTGAGGCATGTGCGTTTTGATACTCATGGCCAATGCCTGTGCCTGTCTCACATAGTCCACTTGTTCATTTTGCTGTGCAAACACACAGAACCCTTGATCTATCATTTGGAAAACTCCTCATCAATAATGTGGTCCAAACTGAATTTGTTCATCACGTGCAGATTAATATGTTTGGCCAAAGTTTTTGTGTATCCTTGTGTGTTGTACAATGAAACAGTCCAGCAGTTCTGATCAAAATTGTCTGCTTTGTCTCTGTCAGTGATATAATACAACGAATCTGGCAAGCGTTGTGGCCATGCACCTTTGCAATATCCATTCAACATGTGTATGGCCATGCTGAAAGCAAAATCATTTCTAAAATTTGGTTCATGTATCTGCCATGTGAATCTGTAAAAGTCCCAATGATTTTTAATATGTGCAATCAGATCAAACAACTGTTTGACTCTGGGAGTTTTTTTAAAATAAAACACTGTGGCCCAATACATCTCCATGCCGGTTTCACTGATGTATTTGATTTTCCATTCAGGTTGATTAAAATAATTGATGTAAATGGACTTTTGATGTATTAAAAAATCTTCTTTGCTGTGAAAACATCGGAGTAAATTATCATTGCCCACTATGTAATCAGTGTCCATCACAATAGTTTCGTCATATGGAGTGAGTTCATAAGCAGTGGATCTTAAATGATTTTTCCATACATCTTTGATCTTGTGTTCCATGCCATTGTAAAAATCTCGAGTCTGAAGAGTTTGATGCTCACTGATATCTATCACTTGATCAAACACCGTGGATTGCTTTTTATATTTGTTATTTAGATGTGCTTGATTGGAAGTGATCAGGGTCACTGGCAGACGCAGATGTTTTTTGATCTGCACAGCAGCAAAAATAGCCTGCTTCACATAATCAACTGTTTCATTATTGTGAGCAAACATCACAATGCCTTGAGATTTCATGGCTTAAATGTTTCCTTTGTTTTTTATCAGTGTTTGATATTCTGTGTGATATTGATTGAGATTGGTTTGATATGTGTGCCAAGCATTGTCATTGAATTCTGTTAGATCACTTATCAACACTGGTGTTTGATAATCATCCAACAACACCACATCTTTGGTTCTGTGTAGGTCTATGTATGACTTGCACAAACTCAACAAATCACCTTGGATTGTGAACTGATGTCCTTGATAAAACAAAATATTGCTGTCAACAAATTTGTCTTTTAATAACTGCAGCTGATTATTAAAATTTTCCATTTGATTGGCTGTGCTGATTCTATCTTCCATGTTTAGCATAATTTATGATTCTCCTAGTTAAAATTATATAAGATTTTCAGCCAAAAGTCAACTGCTGTTGATATTTAGATTGATTAGATTTTGGTGATTGGTGAAATGGTTTAGGCAGTCACAGTGCCGCTCATGGCACCAAAAGTAGGTTCTGCGATGGTGATAGGATCGCTCAATGCTCCGTTGGCTATGCGTCTGTTCACATTGATGTTGAGATTGCCATCTACATCTTCGTCTATGTTGCCTGCAGCAGCATCATTTAGGGTGATCTGGAATTCTATTGCTAGATTGGAAACGTCAGTGAATCGCACTTGAATATTAAAATTGTTGGAACTGTATGTGCCTGCAGCACTGGTGGTATACACAGTTTGGAATGTGGTGGTCAGTGTGGTGTAGGCCACAGATGAAGACAGTGTGCCGCCTGATCCTGATCTGCTGGAAGCAACATTGGCAAAAGTCAGTGTGCCCATGTTAGTGCCAAATAAGGAATTCCAATCGTTCACTTTGGATGTGACGCTGACAGAAATGTTCATGTCAATCTGCACAGCTCCACCTGTGTTGAAAAAATGTCTGGCAGCAGTGGCAGTGGCAAATGTCACTGTGAAATTGCCCACGCGAGTGGCATTCCAAGAGGCGGTTCGCACATAACTGGAAGCTGTGTTGCCTGTGGTCAATCTGCTGGCGCTGATGGTGTTTCTATTGGTGTTGATGTTGGTGGCCAATGTTTCAAAAGTTGCATATGAATTGTTTAGTGTGTTATCAGTCACTGTGTCTGCAGTGCTCACTGTTGTGAGTGTGGGATATGAATTGTTCTGATGCAGATAGGCTTTGCGAATGTCCAATCTCAAAGTGTTCATGTGATCATCTTCAATCAATTGATTTTGTGCCACTTGCGAACTCTGCAATGTTTGCCCATAGCCTGAATCACCTGATCCTGTGCTCAGTACATTGGACACTGTGGATTGAATCACATTGTATCTTGCTGCTGTAATTGGATCGCCTATTGCCATATTAAAAGTATTTAGTTGGGTAATGTTGTCCCAGGATTATTTTAGATTGCATAATGGATATTATTTTATGAAACACTCAACCAAAGTGTTGGTTGTTCTTGCGTCTGCTTCCAAAGCCACAGCAAAATAATCACCTTCTGTGACCACAGCACCAATACCTGCTGTGCTGCTGGTACCAATTTTGTCGCCTTTGGCCACTGCACCTTTGACCAAAACAGGCACTCTGCCTTTGATAGCCACTGCTGTGCCGCTCTGTAATTCTGCGTTCATTAAAAATGCTGGAGCACCGCTGACCACACCTGCCACAATGGAATTTATGGTGGCTGCTGTGATTTCTTTTGCGCCGCCGATAGCCATCACTGTGCCTACGGGATATTCAGCATCTGCCAAATATTTTTCTGCCAAATCCGCATATCTTGCTGATGTGGCCACACCATTGAAAATGTTTGCTGCTAAATTGCCGCTGGCATCTCTCAGTGCTACTGAATTGGTCATTGCAGTTGTGCTGCCTGGATAATTGGTCACACCTGATCTTACATTGTTGGAAGTTTCTGCTATGCCATAAATGTTATCCGCATAAATGTTGGCAAATCTGTTGGCATTGGTTCCTATGTCATAGGTACTGTCTATTCTAGGTTCAAAACCTGTAGCCGTCACGCTCACTGTGTGAGTATTGCTGGCTCCCATTTTAATAACAGAACCCACTTCATTGATTATTCTTCCTTCATTGCCGTTGATTATGCTCACTCTTAAATCATTGCCTGCGCCCACTGTGAATCCAGTGTCATCAAAATTGGTATTACCACCCACTTGTAAAAAGTTGGCAGCAGGAATTCCACCTAGCTTTAATGAGTTGGCAGCCGTGCCCCAGAATCTATGATCGGATGATGTCACACCACCAGTGGCATTCAGTGTGTTCACCATGGTGATACCTTTTTTTACTCTATCAAATCCTGTGATTAAATTTAATGGATCCACTGTGCCTATGGTAAATTCTTCATTGCTCACAATAAAAATTACTTCATCATCCACCACTGCTTCAATGATGGTCTGATTCACGTTGAAACTGTCTTTGACTATTTTGCTGCGTAATTGAGTTACTGTGTTGCCCACACCTTGTGGTCCAACCAATACAAATCCTGTGCCGTTGTAGGCGTACAATTGATCATTGCCAGTGTCCCACCAAAAATCACCTGTGGTCAAACCAGCAGGTTGAGTGGTGCCTATCTCTGCACCTCCAGTGGTTCTGAATTTTACACCGTCATAAAATTTTAATTTGTTGGCAGCTGAATCGAACCATATCTGCCCGCTTAAAGGTCTAGAAGGAGCATTGGCACTGGCAAAGTTTTCCAGCAAATGCACAAAGTTTTCGTTTTGAATTTCTCCGTAGCCAGCATAGTTTTTACCCACTAATTTTAAATTTGTGGTCTGGTCTACTGTGCCGTCTTCCACTGTGGCTAGTGTGGTTCCTGCGTATCTGTCTATTTGATATGGCATATTTTTTTCCTCTTACAAGTTTATTTATCTTAAACGGTTGATGTTAAATTGCTGTGGAAAGTCCAAGCTCCACCTGAAACTATGAATTGTTTTAATGCTCTGCTAACAGTGGTGCTAACTGCTCCTGTAACAGGGCCAAAAGCCACATCTTGCAGCACAGTTTTGTTGGAATTACCTACTGCTGGTGTTCTGGTCACTGCAGCACTGCTGGATGTGTACAATGCACCTGATACTGCATCAATAGTAGGAATAGTGGCTGAAATGTTGATGTCAAATTGTGTGCTGGGAATGGCGTTTTCAATCACTTTGGCCACAGTGTAAGTGCCATCAAATCCTGTGGGAGCAAATACTCCTGTGCCTGAACTTCCAGTGATGGTCACTGTGTTGCCCACTTCATAAAAATGTCCTGATGGTGTGGTGATACGTATATGGCCTGGATCCAACAGAGCAGCACCACTGAGATATGTTTGAATGGTCTGCACTGTGTTGGGAGCAGCACTCAATGTTTGATCCACTGCTGTGAAAGATTCATCCAGAGCTGATTCAATGTTGGCTCCTGGAATATTCACTGTTAAAGATCCAAATTCCACTGTGTGTACTCTGGCTATTCTGCCTGCAGCACTGGCTGGTATGCCCAATCCTGCTCCAGCATATCCTGCAGGTGGATACAAGTCTGATAATAATCTTATAATACTGCCATTCACTCCACCTGACAATACGGAAAATCCTGTGATGTCTGCCACTAGACTGATAGGCAAGTAACCATCCACATAATCTTTTCTCACTGCATCTGTGGCAGCTGTAGGTGTTCCTAATCCAGTGATTCTAGCAGAACCTTGAATAGAAATTATATTTGTGGCTGCTTGTAATTGTAAATTTTGTCCACTTTGGCTGCTCAGAGTGATACCTTGCAATCTTAAATTGTCCACATTCAAAGGTCCTGTTAAAGTACCCAGCGATGTCAATCCTGGAGCACTGGCAATGGTTGATCCCAATGCAGTGGCTGACAGCACTGTGACGCCATTTATTTTGTATTCTTTGCCTGTGGCTAAATTTACGTGTTCTGAACTGCTCCAAGCAGTGGTACCTGATTGCCATAATAGTGTTTTATCAGTCACTGATGATTTTAATACAATACCCCCACCTGACACATATGAGTCATTGCCCAAAGGTGTTCCAGTGATAGTGGCCAGTTCAATGGTTTTATCTTCCACTCTAAGATCTTCCACAATGGCTGACGTGCCTGTGCCTTCAATGTTTAAATTGCCTTGAATTCTCACATCACCTGCAATGTCCAAAGTTCTTGTGGGTGTGGTATTGAATATTCCCACTCTGCCAGTGCTGGTGGTCAAAGATGTGGTGTATGTGGTGGCATCTATGTACACAGCTGATACCTCTGCTGGATTTGACACATTGATTGATATGTCTGATTCACTCACATTATTTTTAATAATGCTAGCATTGGGCAAACTCACACTGCCATATTTCAAAGTTAGATTGTCGTTCAATCCTATGGTGAGTCCGCCGTTGTTTTGAATTTTTAAAGTGCCAGTGGTGATGTCATTGGCATCAGATCTCAGCAATGAATCAGCCATTATGGTATTGCCCAGACCATCTATCAATGATTCTGCTTTGAGAGCAATGCCTCTGTATTTGTATGCTGTGTTGGTTAAATTAAATCCTTGATAAATTATTCCTGTGGGATTACTGCCTGACACCAATTCTGAAATCAATTGACTGATTACTGGAGTAAATTCTACCGCACTCCATACTCCTATCAATGTGTTGCCCACAAAAAATTTCAGTATGGTTCTGGTTTGATTTTGTGTGTCCAATTTAGATTCTGTAACAAATCCACTCACACCTTGGCTTTCTGTGAAGATAGGACCAACTAAAACCAAGTCTGAACCATCAAAAAATTTCATCTGGTTGTTCAAACTGTCTATCCATATATCTCCAGCAGCTAGATTGGGCTGTGTGGAACTCACTATGATACCATTGGTGCTGAATTCTGTGCCATTGTAGACTTTCAATCTATTTTCTGATGTGTCATACCACAACTGTCCACGCAAAGGATTTGCAGGAGCAGAAGAACTGGCAAAATTTTCCAGCATCTTCACAAAGTTTTCGTTGATCAGTTCTCCAAATCCTTTGTAGTTTCTTCCTATCAGTGTGATGTCCGACGATTCTGTGTTGATTGTACCGTCAATCAAATCCACCAATAAAGTGCCATCTGTTTTGTTAATTTTATAACTCATTAGTTGCTCTGTCCTGTGTAGATAATATAGTTCACTGTGGTGAATGGGTTCATAACATCCTGAGCATTGCCCAAAGATCCTGACAAAACACCTCCGCTGCTGGGCAGTGCAGATCCTTGACCTGATCCTGTGGGAGCGTCATACGTGATTGCTGTGGTTTCTCCTGCGCCTATGCCCGGCACATCTCTAACAGCATAGTATTGAGCACCTGCTGCTCCTTGTAAATCGTGTTCGTGATCAGGCAAGTTGGTCACTGGAATCACTTTGCTTTCATCACCACCAAATCCGCCCACACTGTCTGCTGCTGTGGCAGTGACTCTGTTGGCACTGGTTCCGCCCATGTTGTCTTTGCCCAGAGGCATACGGCCTCGTAAATCTGGAGTTCGAAAATATCCTGCTGTAGCTACGCCAAACGACGAACCTATCACTGCGTATAATTCTGGATAAGTGCCTATCACATATTCTGTGCCATCACACAACAACCAATGTGTGGGTGCTGAGGATCCACCAAACGGTGTGATCATACCTGTGGGTATTTTAGCAATGGCATCAAATAGATTGTCTCTACTGATTTTAAAAACGCCTGTGGTACCACTGACTCTGTTTAAAATAAATTCATCGCTGTTTTGACTGGTGCCTGTGGCAGTTTTGCTGGCTATAAATCCATTACTGATGCTGGTAGCAAAAGTTTTTACTGTGCCTCCAGTTTGTCCATCAAAAGTAAAACTTGGAGCACTCACATCTCCTGACATTTGAAAAGTGGTCTGACTGGTAAGTTTATTACTGGTTCCAGCTGCTCCACTCACTGTACCGCTCACGTTACCTACTAGGTTGCCCACAAATGAATTGGCATAAACGTTTAAAAATCTGTTTGTCACAGTGCCTATGTCATAGGTATTATTGTTCACTGTTATAATATTTCTCACTGTGATATCATCTTCAAAAGTTGCAGTATCACCCACACGCAATTGTTTGGCAATGCCCACTCCACCTTTTACAATCAACGCTCCTGTGCCCACGCTGACACTGTCTGTCACGGCATCCACATACAATTCGCCACTGGCTTTGATATTGCCTGTGACATCCAATGCTTCACTGGGTGCTAAATTATTGATACCCACGTTGGTGTTGGAATCCAATCTCAATACTGTTTTGGTTGTGCCAGCATCATTCACTCTAAAATCAATGTTGGCTCCTGAAGTTCTATGACTGAATACTGCTGCTTGACTTTCCACTCCCAGATTGAATATGGCAGTGTTACCCACATCCAAACCTGCATTGTTGTTAATTTTCAATGAAAAATCAGCAATGTTGGCTTTGTCTTTTCTTAAAAAATTCGATCCTGCTACCACTTCACTGTTGGCTGCTATCAAAGATTCTGCTTTTTGTGATGTGCCATAAAATTTTCCCACTCCTGATCCTTCAATGTCAGCCGAACTGAGATTGAATCCTGGCAGTATGCTGCTGAATCCTGTGATAGAGGCTTTGGGTGTGAAACTTTTTGTGGAAATTATTGCCACTGGCTTGGCTTCCACTTCAATCAATACCACTGTGTATTCTAAATTGTCTGTGCCTGTGATGGTGTAAGGTTTTGTTCCTGTGCTGAGTCCTTGACTGAATTCTGGTCCTACCAACACCCAACCAGATCCTGTGAATAGATACAATTGCTGATTGTCTGTGTCCACCCAAAGATCACCTACCACACTTTGTCCTGCCAAAGGTTGAGTGGGTGCTTTTTTTAATCCTCCTGCAGCAACAAAATTAGTTCCGTCATAAACTTTTAATTGATCCACTCCCACTGTGGTATCATACCACAGTTGTCCTTCCACAGGATTTACTGGAGCTGAGTTGTTGGCAAAATTTTCTAATAAATGTAAAAAATTTTCTGCTATGATGGTTCCATATGATGTGGTGTTACGTCCTGGTAGAGGAAGACTGGTTTGTTGATTGACTGTGCCGTCATCCACTGTGAGACTGCCTTTGCCTACCACATCTGTAAAATTTACTGTGTATGCCATCTATCTATTAAACTCCTGAAAGGCTTTGTATTCTAACTGTGTAATCTATTTGTATTAATCTGTTTAAACTTTTTTGTACAGGATGAAAAATTACATGTGTTAATAATCTTCCTGTGCCTGAACTGGAATAACTTCTTAATCCTAATTCATCAAACACATATAAACTTTCTGTGCCTGTGGCTGCATCCACTGCATCTTGACCGCTGGGCTCACCATAGTCCAATAAACATGTGACTAAAATATCTGTGTAGTTGGTTCCATTCACGTGACGTGTTTCAATTTTATTTCTCACTGGATCAGTGTTGCTCACTGAACGATCATCCACCACTTTGCTGAATGTTTGATTGTACAATGCAGCGTTGGTTCCTGTGCTGTTGGGAGTTAGATAGGTCACGATACCTGTGGGATCAATATAGGTACCTCCGGTACCAAACACCATGGAATTGATAAATCCCTGACCTTCATTGGCCAAACTTTCTGCCATTGCTATGCTCATGTTTTCATAGTGAATAGCATTGCGTTTGTTCACCAATATTTCACCTGTTTTTGGGTCGTGTATTTTGATATGTCCTTGTATCAATGTGCCGTTGTATTCTTTGAATTTATCTATCATAATATCCTTTTGTACATTGTATTTATTGCGGCAAACTCACTTCTTTTGCACGCAAGAATCTTGCTATGTCATTCTCCGTTTGACTCAAAGGAGTGCTGTTGTTCCATAATTTACCTATCCTACGCACCACAATAATCTTGGTATTTACTGGTGGTGCCACCAATAAAGTGCAGATAGTGGATGTGCCTGACACACTGAATTCAGCTGGTAAGATCACATCTGCTTCAGGACTGTCCATGCCCAAAGTGGCATTGTAGCTACGGATGCTGTTTTTTCTCAATCTACGGCCTGCCACAAACACTTCAAACTCATTCACTGACTGAGGTATCCAACTTAAAGTGATGTTTTCAGTGGATCCATCACTGGTGAATATTTCGGTAATGGTTTCATCTTTGTAAGGCACTGTTTGGAATGCTGATTGATCAAACACTTCAGTGCCCGATTCATAATTGTCTTTGACACCTGTGCCCAGTGTGCCTCTGCGCAGTTGACCCACTCTGTCTGCAAACAACAAGAAGTATTCTATTCTTTCTCCATCAATAAACAACACTCCTGGTCTACCCAAACTCACATTTGGTTCTGTTAATCCCACTGTATCGCTTAATAATATTTCTTGACTGTACCAATGCAATGTTTGAGTAAGATAATATTTGTTGTCATTGCCCAAACGTTTGTAATGTGTTCTGTTCAGCATGTCCTTGAACTGTCTGAAACCAAATTTGGACACATATTTAGGTGCGGTAAAATGTATAATATCTATCACATCATTGGCCTGAATGGTAGATTTTATCTTTAATGTTTGCTGATCATTGAACACTTTGTAATCCACGCTGGGAGATAATACTGTGCCATTGATGGCCACCCAAACATACTGTGCATCCACAGCTGATTGTCTCAATCTCACAATACCGTTGGTTAGATTTTGATATTCAAAGTAATTGTTGGAATCCACCACCAAGGTGTCTCTGGCAATGATATCATAATTTGTTCTTTCTATCTGCAACACATCATGATTGGTAAACTGCCAAACTTTAATAGTTTGTCCCAATGTGGGTGCTGTGTCCAAAGTCAAAGTGTATCCACCAGATCCTCCTATCACATAATCACCGTCACTGATCACATACACTTTTAAAATGTCTCCCACAGTGCCTATGCCAGCTTCCAACACCACACTGCTGTTGGCACTTTCCCAACGATATTCCACAGAGTTTAATTCTACACCATTCAAAAATGCTCTTACATCAGTTCTCAGTACTGAACCAAAAGGTTGTTGCCAACTTTTGAGAGCATATTCTCTCACTGCTGTGACATTGAATCTTTCATTGTAACCAGCATTTAAAATATTGTTGCCCACTTTCACTATCACATTGTGTGTCAAAGGTTCTTGGTTGAAAGGAGTTTGACTCAAATCATACACAATGGTCGAACCGTCACCAGTGAATTCATCATAGGTTACTTCACTGAATGTTTTGCTGACGCTGCTGTAAATCACATAAGTGATCACACTGCCCACTGCTGGAGGCACTGCAAATCTTATCAGTGTTTTGTTGGTGTATTGATAACCACTGTCAGTTTCTTCCAACACATAAGTTGCTGTTTGTCCATTTACCTTCACAAAAGAAGATTGATTGATATTGAATTTTGCTCTGGTCACAAATATAAATGTGCTGCCATCTCCTGTGAATACATCTGTGTCCACAATTTTTTCACCATTCATGCTCATAGTGATAATATTGATTTGAGCATTGTTGGCTGGCACACTGTTCAATACTACTGTTTTGTTGGCAAAGTTTGTGGTGAAAGCTGAATTGTCCAATATCTGATTGTTCACTTTCACAAACACACCTTCTTGACTTTGTGGCAATGAGTCTATGGCAAACACAGACGTGCTGCTATCACCTAAATAATTGTAACTGTTGATTCTGCTGCCGGTTTCTCCTGATCTATCATACACCTGTATGTCCACAGTGTCCAATACCTGTCCTGGCACCAATTCTTCTGGACCTTTGCTGGTGGTAGGAGTCACAAATCCATCACCATCCACAATGATATCTTGTGATAAAATTCCTGTTGCTGTGTTGTAGGCCAGATCACCACCCTGCAGCAGTGTGTCATAGGCATCTGGGTCTGGCAAGAAGCTGCCATCACTGGTGCTTTTGCGTATCACTATCACATCATTGGCCACTGTGGGTATCAATTGTTCATTTATTTGAATCACTGTGGTTGATCCATCACCTTGAATGGTTTTCATCAATGCGTTGGGATTGGTTACTGGTTGAGCAGTGCCGTAGTTGGGATCATCTATTCTCACACCGTTCTTGTAGATGTTGTAGATTGCTCCTGCAGACAACGCTTGACTCAAATTAAATGTGTTGGTACTGCCGTCCAATCTAAACACTTCATCTTCATAAGTGGTGTCATAGGTATCCCAAGTGGTGGTAAAATATGGTTCTGAATCCCATCCTGTGCCACCGCCAAATGACAAGCTGCGTACTTCCACTCCACCGTAGTCTATGCCTTCTATCAGTTGAGACAAATCGTTGCCCAACATGCCTGTGATAGGTTCATATAGATGATTCACTCTGTCTTGAGTTTGCAACACATTGGCATCTATCTCATATTGAATTTGAATAGCACTGCCCAATGCTGGTGGTTGTTCAAAAGTTACTCTGCCTTGAGTTCTCAAGTATGATTTTGTGTTGTCTTCTTCGTTACTGTACACATATTCGCTGAACAACGCAGGTCTTTGATTCACTATCACTTTGACTTTGCTGGATTTGAGATTGATGGGCCATTTCAAAGAGTATGTCAATTGATTGCCTGTGCCTACAAAAGTTTCTGTTCTTGTTAGATTGCTGATCAATAAAGTGCCAGTGGTTCTATCAAATTTAACTCTGATGTGTGTGGATTTGATCAATGAATCTCCCAATATGGCCACTGCTTGACCTGCCACACCTGTGGTGGACAATGAGCCAGATATGTTCACTGTGGGTGCTGATAGATAACCAGATCCTGAATCCACTATCTGAATGTGTGTTAATCTGCCATTGCTCACGAATGCTTTGGCTGTGGCTCCTGTGCCTCCACCACCTGTGATGGTAATCGTAGGAGTTCCCAAATATCCACTGCCCACATTGGATATTTTAATTGTTGTGACTTTGAATCCCACATTATCCAACCAGTGTTTGTTGGGATAAATGCTGGTGATATTTGAATTTGCAATTTGATCATTGATAACTTTGGCATAACTCACCACAATTTTTTTAGATACTGGATCATAAGTGGCTGGTAGATCAAAATCAGTGACATTCACTCTGGAATTATCAATGGATTCATAAGCACTGATGTATTCTCTCACTTTGGTTTTGTAAGGTTTTACTTCATTGATGTAATCTTGATAATTGGATAAATTATCATTTTTATAAACCACACGCTGATTAAGTTCCCCCACATTGTGTTGAGCTTTGACAAAACTAGTTTTGAATGCCCAATCCACAAAAGATTGTTCAGAAAACACATATCTCAAACTGGAGAAGAATAATTTATTGTATTCCACTTCCAATTCATCCACAAAAATGTTGTCTCTTAAAGTTTCTAAAATAATTCTTGTTTCTGTGATGGGTTGATTGTCATAAACTGTGACATCATAACTGGTACTGTTGAATCCCACAGTGGATTGAGAAAAATTATATAAAGAATTAGAAAATTGCACAGTTCCATTCTGTCTACCTATGGTTTTGTAATTAATTGTGTAGTCCACATCATTTTGATTGTCAATTTTTTCTAATAATACCCAACCACCAGTGCCTACGTTTTCAATTTTAACAATATCTCCCAATTCATCATTGATTAATAAAAGTTTATAGCTGTCTGACACTGTGTGATTAACTTCAGTAAATTTACTGTAACCCACACTGTACCAATCATCATAACTCCAATGCTGATTAACATTGTATTTTTGAGATAAAATTCTTTGCCATTCCAACAAATCAGAGTCCCATTGATGAATGGACCATTTATTACCAATTTCAGAATCTGATTGTATCAACACACTGAATTTTCTCACTTCAATTCTTGTGTTGGCACTGTAGTTGCTGCCTTGTTTGTTCACTGTGACTGATGTGATCTGTCCTGATATGTTGATTTCAAACTCTAATTCAGCACCTGATCCTGTTCCTGGTGAATCAATAATTTTATATGTTGGAACTACTCTGTAACCTCTGCCAGGATTCACTATAGACACATCAACAATTTTATTGTTTTGTATCACAGGAATCAATACTGCTTGTTCAATGTTAGCTGTGCCCACGAATGATAAGTCAGCCAATGTGTCTTTGGTTAAATCATACAATCTTGTTATGGTGCTGGGAGATTCCTCAAATTCATTCAGTCTGCTGATGTCACGTGTGTCTGTGATTAAATTTGTTTTACAAACAGCATTTGCTCTTTCAATCACTTGTTTGAGTGCTTCAATACGATTGACAAACCATCCTTGTCTAGGTTTTCTCAATGTGCCATATTTGTATTTGAAACTTAAATTTTCATCTGGCACTGATCTGAATTGTTCATCATAACCAATCAAACTGTTGAACCAAACAGCTTCAATTTCTTTTTTGGGTTTGCTGTATGGAATTCCTTCACTGATCAATTGAAATTCATTGTGAATGTTGATGTCTTGATTTTTAATGGTCCAAATTTTAAAGTTTATTGCTGTGTCTTTGTTTTCCAAAAAATTATCAATGTTGTTCACAGCAAATTGATTTTTAGACAACAGCGACACAAACTTATAGCCTTGTTTTTTAGGATCTTCTATCAATTGAAACACTTCATAAGCACTTAATTTTCTGCTGTCAATGTTGGGTAATGTTTTTTTATTTTTAACCCAATAGTAATATCTATTGCTAAAACTATTGGAAATAAAATCATAAACTTGTTTGGACACATACACTGAATTGTTATATTTGGTTGTGCCGCTGATTCCCAAAACAATTCCTTGTTTGGTATCGGATAAATTATTCCATTCTGTGGGCAAGTATTTGGATTCCACCCATTCATACACATCTATGGAAGAACCTGGAAATATTTTATTCCAATAATTGGTTGTAAAAATAATATTGCCTTGATTGGCATCATAAAATTTTACAGTGCTTAAATCCCACCACAATCTACCCACTTGTTCTTTGTGCCAACTGTTTTGAGCATCAATGCTCAATCCGCTGATACCCACGGTGTACACTGCAGGATCATAGTAAGTTTTGTAATATAACTCTTGTTCAGCTATGCCAGCAATTTTGCCTTGAATAGGATCTATATAATCTAATTTTTGCAATAACTTATTGTTCTTTGTATTGTATAGAAAAATTTCTTTTATCTTGTCAACATCAACAGACATCACAGGAGTTTTATGAGCATTCCATGTTTGAGTTAGATTTGGTTTTCTAAAATCAAAAATTAATCCTTCAGTGTAAGGAGAACTGTGATCATTTAGATAGTTGGATAAAGAAGCATACACATGATTGTTGTTAATTTTTATATTTTTTCCAAAATTAACAAGATCTTGATCATTCACGCTGAATTCATCAGCAAACACAAATACATTATTGAAGTTTTCATACACATATATAGACCCAGTGTCCAATAATTTATTATTGAATGTGGTGGCACCAGCATCAAAATATGTGTTGTTGGTGTCCAAAGAAAAATTAATCTCCATGTCACCATTGAGACTGGAAATTGCCAATGTGTCACCATCAAAATCTAAATTAGTTCCAAATTTTTCTGTGGTTTGAGGTTGAGGACTGGTGAGTGTTTGAGTATTGACATATACTCCATTGGTTTGTTTGAATACATACACCACTCCGCCATCAGTGGCTGTTTGATCTGCTTGCGGACTGCCCACTGCTATGAACATGCCGTCATTGCTGACTGCCACAGCATTGGCAAAATCTGTGTTGTCTTCTCCACTGTCTGGTGAAATCAATGTTTGTGAATATTGATATCTGCCATTCACCAATCTATATATCACTACCTTATTTTGTGTGGGTGAACTGCTGTCTATAAAATCTATCACGGACACTGCCAACACTGAACCTGAATCGTTCACATCAAATGTGTATCCAAAATTTTGCAATTGACTGATGTTGATTGTGGAATCCCCTTCCAATGTGGGAGTAGAATCATCATTGGGATCATGAGGCACATATCCTTGATAATCTATGCCTTCAGTCTGTGGTTGCCAAAAAGTAGACACAAAGCTGGATGGTCCTTGATTGGTCAAACTCTTGTATATGATATTATTATAAGCTATCAAATCATTGGTACGATAGACTGAACTGATATCAAACAGTCCTGTGTAATTGGGATCCACACTCAAATTCCAGTTTTGTGTGCTGGATTTTTTAACAAAATAAATTTTACCAGTGTCTGTGGCAGTGGCTGCTGAACTCACATACAGCGTGGTCACAGCATTGTGTTGTCTTAAAACAGTTTTTAAACCCAAGTTTGTACCGTTGTTCATGTTAGGCACAAGGTAAGAACTGGTCAATACATAATTGCCATTGGTCAATCTTTCATAAATCAAGAATAATCCTTGATTGGTCAATGCCGAAGTATATCCAAGACCAGCTGGAATATTGAACACTTGTTCATAATCTCTATTAATTCTGGAAGGCACACTGGCTGCTCTGCTCACTCCATCCTGTGTGATATCTTGATACAAATAATATTCCAAACCATTTATAAAATGATATGCGCTGTTGCTGGTAGGAACTAGAGCAGATCCTTGATCAAACACAAACAATGAGCCCACCACTGCATCTTCCAATTCACTGCGTTGAATCACTCCCACAGTTCTATTTGGCGTGCCGATCAATGTCAAATTGACTGACGGACCAAAGTCAGTGCCCACACTGAACGATCCAGTTTTATTTTTGATATAAATCTGTAATACATTAAAGCCCACCACTTTAACATAGGTAACTTCTGCTTGACTGCCTGTGGCATCATCCTGCACAGTGTCACCCACTGTGGGCACATAGAATGTTCCCAAACCATCTGGTTGTGCCAACACTCTTAAAAAACCATTCCATACATCAATTATTTCTTTCACACCATTGAGATCCTCAAAAGGTAGATCCAAAGCAGTGGGTTCTGTCACTGATAGAGGAACTCCTGTCTGTATGGTGTTGAACCAAACTCCCACTTCATCATAGGTAGCCGTAGGCAGCACATCACTCATTGCTTTGGGTGCTCTGATCAAATATCTGCTGTCGTCAATGCTGCCTGTGAATGCACTGTAACCTGAAATAGTGAATTGCTTGTCATAGGTCAGTATGCTTAACTGACTGGCAGGTGTGATAATAGTTGGCAATACTGATTGTGATTGTTGTGTGTCTAAACTGTTGAAATACAAGAAAGCTGTGCGAGGATCGCCCGCTTTGATAATGTCTCGTATCACCAATGATTTTTTTGAGTCAGCTTGAGCTGAAACTGTGCCAGGAGAAGGTATGTTGATCAACCACCATCCTGCCAATGTGAGATCATAATCTTCTGCAATCACTCTGGTATAATCTCCCACAGGAAACACGCCTAATTTGATCTGATCTGAATCAGCAAAATTTCCATTCACATTGCTGAGATATATGATAGACTGTGTGCCTTGACTGAATACATAAACAACTTCTCCATCTGCATCTTCAGTGCTGAGTGTGTCTCCAACTGTTGGAGTCAGAAGAGTCAAATCTATGTTGATAATTTCATCCACTTTCTCTTGAATGGTATGAGCACCATCAATAAAAGTTTTGTCAATGCCTGTGGCTGTGCCATTGAATGGTGTGTTGCCAGTGGGATATTCAGTGGTCAAATTATTCCAATACAACACCAAAGTGTCGCCCACTGCACTGCCTCTGTATTGTTGTGAGCCAGCTCGGATCAATAGATGATCAGTGCTCACTCCTGCTACGGAATAGTTGCCTGTGATCATCTGTTTGATTGTGGGATAAGCATTTATGCCCGCATCAAATTCAACTTCACTCCAAAAACTTGCAGCGTCAAATGTGGTGAAATCCACTGAAGGATCTTGACCCAACACTGGGTTTACCACTTTCCACAATTGTTCTTTGTGTTTTACAATATCACCCACATCGTATGCAGTGATTGTTGAATAATTGCCTTTGTAATAACTTCTAACTTGAGAAGCCTTGGGCGCTCCCACCACAATATATTTCCCGTCAGCACTGATGTCTAAACTTGCACCAAAATCAGCATTGCCAGTCCAAATGTTTTGTGGCACATCGATCACTTGTCTCAGAGTGAACTGTCCAGAATCTGATCCTCTTTTATAAATGTAAATTCCTAGATTTAGATCAGACACTGCCATCACATTGTTGCTGCCATCCACGCTCATGGCTGTGCCATATGATGCCATAGAATCTGTGTTAAAGTTGACAATCTGCTGATGATTTTGCCAAACTTTATTATTTTTTAAAGTGACCCATTCAGCATTGTTGTCATCTTCCACCCAAAACAGATCATTGTTTTTGAATCCACCCGAGTCTTGGGCCTTGGCGTTGATAGATTCTAAATTTGAAAGTTTGTTACTGACAAAGGTGCCCAAATATCCATGAGAAGATCCATCATTCACGGTCAACACTGTGTTGCCGTTTTTATGACATACTATTTGATCCAGTGACACAGTTTTTACTTTGAACAATTGTTTGGAATTCTGTTGCGGTATGCTCACAGATATTATGTCATCCACAGACACATTGCTGTACAAATCTGTTACCACAGTGACCAAATTGTTGGCTTCAGTCACTGATAAAACTTTATAATCTGTTTTGATATGTTTGTAAACCTGCCAACTTTGTTTGAAAAATCCAATCCACACATATTGATCAAATTTAAGTTTGGCAGTGTCAATGGATAGTATGTCATCATAATTTTTTAAAATAAAATCCACATCATTGGGATCCACAAATCCTGCTGTTTTGATGTATTTTTCAAGATTATTCTTTTCAGGAAAAGGATTATGATTGTAATTTTCTGATTTCAAATAAGTTTCATCTGATTTGATTCTATAAACAAAGTCAGGATCTATGGGATTTAGATCGTTGGTCAATGAAATTGGTTGTGGATTCAATTTGAATTGTTTTTCATCCAACACATATTCCACTTCATCAAAGCCTGTCGCCGCACCATATTGTCCTGTTCTAATGGCCCATTCTTCATAGAACTCAATGCTGTCTTTGTTGGCACTGGCCAGTGAATTAAACAATTTTTCCAAAGCATTCTTGGTGCCTTTGTCCTGTAAAAACCCTTGATAAAATTTGTACTGTGCCACATCATCATTGATGATATTTTGTAGATATTCTCTCTTTTGATATCCTATCAAATGTTGAGCAAGTTTTTGTTGCTCCACATCAAAATTATCTGTGTCCAAATCATAAAAGTCACCAAACTGATTGGTTTTGTATTCAAAGTTGGGTTTCAATGTGCTGACTGGTTTTTCAGACAGTTTGGTCCACTGATCAAAATCAAATGTGCTGGATCCTGTGACGTTTAGATTGGCACTGTAATAGAATTGTTTGTATTTGACCACATCACTCATGCTGTAATCTGTGAATGGCTGCCATTCACTTATTTTCACTTCATCATACATGAATCCTGGCACATTCAAGGAACCATTCCAATTGCCCACCACATATCCTATCACTTTGATTCTGTCCTGTCTATACCCTGCTGCAAAATCATAGATCACATCATTGAATACTGTAACATTGTCAATCAATACCACATGTTCTTTTTGAATCAAAGGTATTTTAACAAAATAAATTCCGTCACTGGTGTTTTTCACACTCAAAGTAAAGTCGTTGTTTTGTCGCACCACGCTTAATTTTTCTTTGGAAATTTTAATACCATCTGCTTTGAGCACTGCATAGTCATAAAAATTATCAAACACATTGTCAGCCACCGAAAAAGATGTTTTTAATTGGATTTTATTGGCTGCTGGACTCAATGACAACACTGCTCCGGATTTCCAGTTTTGTGTGGTCCAGAACATGAACTCTTGAGCACTGAGATTCCAATTTTCCACAGCATTGATTTTCTGATTAAAATTATCAAACACAAATCCTTTGGATTCTAAATATTTGCTGTAGCCCAATAAAAAGTCTACCACATGCTGTTGAGTGGGCAGCACTGTGCCATAATTTAATACACTTGTTTCTTTTTCAAAGTTTCTACTGAACACAGCAGTGATGCCACCTTCAATGGGCAATGAACTTAGTTTGACAAATTTAGAAGAATCAAATTTGCTGCCACTCAGATGATCTCTTTCAGCTTGATAAAATTGATTTTGATACTGAACAATCTGACCAGCACCGTAGACTTTGTTGGAGATCCAACTCACATAAGATTTGCTCACTCCACCCACTTTTTTCACAGAATCATTTTGTTTTTTAATGGGAGCAAAATATTTAAATTCTGGCAGTGTTAGATCATATCCCTTGACTGAAAAACCTTCTGGAAGTTTTTCCACAATTACAGCACTGTACACCAATACATCAATAGGTGAACTGGAATTCAAATGAATATCATAATTTTCTTCAGGCACAAACACATTGCTTTGATTCAGTGGTGATCTGCTGTCCAATAACAATTTAAATTTTTCTTTTTCTGTGAATCCTTTCACTTTGAATCCCAACTGTTGAGTTAATTCAGTCAAAGTGTTTTGATAATCAGCATATTTGGTCAATACATCTGTTTTGATGTAATTTGAAATATAATTCACCAAGCCAGAAGTTAACACATAATTTTCATCTGTTCTACTGTTGGGAAATACTAAATCTTTCAGAGTGATTCTTTTTTTAGTGGTGGTATATATTATTTCATCCGTGATATTTTTTACAATTCTAGAAGCGTCAAAATTTACACCCATGGTGTGAGCTGGTCTGTTCAACAGCATGGACTTTAACAGAGCAAATGGATAATTGGAACTGCGTCTCCAAGCGTTTTCCACTGGAGCTTGATCACCAAATTTAAACTGTTTGGATGATAGAGTTAATATTAAATTTTTAGCGTAGTTGCTGTTGATTGGACTCAACAGTTCACCGTCCTCGTTCACGGGCAAATGATTCAACAAATCCGTTCTCACAAATCTTGGATCGTAAACAACTTTTTTGCCTGGTTCTCTGATCACACCAGCCTGAAGATCTTCCCAAAGAATCAAGTTGTCACTGGTGTAAGGTGCTGGACCATACACTGTGTTCCACCAAGTGGGCTGTTCGCTGAAGCCCAACATCTCCCAAGGATGACTGTGTGGTCTATCTGTGTCATAGGCTTGTTTGTATATGGCTCTCCAAAATCCCAACAATGGAGTGCCAGCAAACGACAGCATGTGTGAATGATTGAACGTAAAACTGTTTGATCCATCATAGAAAAAATTATTAGTATAATCCAAAGTGCCCACCATACTGTTCCATTTGATGAAATCAGCAGACATAGACTGATCAATGTTGGAAGTTTTATATCCTGTGTTTCTAAATTCTCCTGGAACAAAGTCAAAAATGTTTCTTATGTCTTTGTTGTATTCAATTTTTATATTGTTATAAATTCTTTTTTCAAGTTCCAACAATAGTTCATCTCTGTAATCACCATATGCCACAATGATGCTGCCATCGTGCCCTTGAACAACATCCACTGGATTGATCAATGTGTGATCTGTGTATATTTGTGGTTTGTATCTTGGATACAATCCCAATTTGGTTGGTGTGGATGGCACATAGTTGCCGTTGGTGCTTTCATATTCATATATTTCCACCAAATCGTTCACTGCTAATGCTGTGTTGATCACACAAAAATTGTCACTGTTGAATTCATAATTAATTTTATGATACAACTGCTCACCATTCAAATATACCTGAACTGCTTTGGTATTCAATTGAGCCATGCTGAACTGTTGACTGAGAGCAAAATAAATGTTGCTGTTGTCATACACTTTGAATGTTAATTTTTTAGCAGCACCATAAGGAACCATGTCACTGAAATAGAATGGCATGTTGCTGTTTTTGTCTTTGTTAATAATTTTCATTATTTCATCCACATGCTCACGCACTGTGCCACTGAATCCAGAATTTTCTGCCACTTGTAAAAATGTTTTTTTGAATTTGTCGTATTCTTTCTGAGCAAAAGATACAGATTTAACCACATTCACTTGTTTTTCTGTGATGTGATACAAAGATAGATTGATTGGAGCACTGTGTTGAACAAACTTAGTTCCATAAGCAGTTAAATTACCCAAATCTCTCAAATTGTTTGAACCTGGATTTACACCTTCAAATGAATTCAATTGTTCTATGATACTGTCCACATGATTTACCACTTCACCAAATGTAAAATCATTAAGATTGTCATTCAAAGGATTACTTTCTAAATTGATTGGTATTTCATAGTATCCTTGATTATTTTTTACAGCATCACTGTGAGTTTTTAAAATTATAGACTGATCACTGTTCAAATCATTGTTCAATTGCACATACAAAATGTTATTGATACTTACTGTTTGATATTCGTTGGAATCCAACAATTTATTATCCACATAAACTTTTAGAATCAAATCATTCAATAGTCCACTGTTGTTGTACACATCCACAGCAAAATCATTGACTTGTTCTGAAGCAATGTACTGCCTAATCACCATTTGTTTGCTGAAATTTTTGGCTTTGGTCCAACCATGCACATATTTGAAAGTGGTTCTGTCACTGTATCTTTTTAAAAATCCAATATCTGTGGATTGAGTCACAAGAGTGTCTTGAGATTGATAATCAAAAGTTTCAGAAAGAAGATTGAAATCAAACACAATGTCTCCCACATTGTTGACATTTCTATATGCCAAAGGAAATCCCAGTTCAACGTCGTTGGTTCCTGTGCCCACTCTATAACTGAAAACTTTGTTGCCTAAAAAGTTTGTGCTGAGATATTTGACAGAATTGGAAAAACTGTCTCCTTCATCGTCAAACACATCAAACAGCGGAGTTTGATTCACTGCAGTTTTTGCTTGAGCTTCTTTCCAAGATGCGCCATCATAATAAAACATTTTTCCTTGATTGACGGTTCCATTGGTCACCAATACTACTTCATTTTCCAGCGGTGCTGAATCTGTTGGTTCAATCAATGATATTTGTTTGTTGGTGGGATCACCATCTCCGCCAAAATTAATAATTTTCACAGTGAATATTCTATTTTTTACTAGGATATCTGGATCAGCAGTGACCAATAGTCTCATGCCATCCACTAGATCCACTCCATCCACATTGTAACCTGTGGCTCCTTCTATGTCACTGAACACGTCCTTGGTGAATGTGTCCACCACATCCACATATGGTTTGGCCACACTGCCAAATTTATAAAGTTTTAAACCATTGTCAAATTCTATTATGGGTCTTTTTGCTCTTAAATTTTCATTCACATCCAGTGTGATATTTTTGTAATCTGCCACTGCTTGCAACACAGACTTATGCACCCATTTGTTGGCTCTGGTCCATGGGTTTTTATCCAATGAATTTTTTTTGATCACAATGTAATCTTTTGAGTCTGCTGTGATGTCCTCTATATCATAGGTGTTCTTGTCAAATCCCAAATCATCAAATGATTCTAAAGTTTCATCAGCAATATCGTTGGGCACTGCAAAATCTTGTTCATTTATCAATTGAATTGATTCGCCCACTCCTTCCACATACCATTCATTTTGAGCATATTTGGCTGGAGTTACATTGCCTTTGAAATTTATTTTCATACCATTGGACAATGATAATCCGTTGGTTAATGTGAAACTTTTTTTACCAATAATTTCTTTTTCTACATTTATTTCACTGTTTTCTATTATTTCATCAATTTGTATCAGTCCATAAGCATTGATATCATTGGCTGACACATAATATAAAGTGTCTGGAGTATTCACTCCCACTGTGAAGATTGTTGTGCCTTGCTCCACATTTTGTTGATCCACTCCTTCATTGTACAAATAACTGTCTTGTAAAATTCTAGCAGTTCTAATAGTGAATGGCATGCCAGGAGTATCAATGTCAAATCGATATGTGATACCTTTGAACAATTTTATGGTGGCATTTTGTGTCAAACCATCTGGCGATAACACATAAGCATAATTGTCCAAATTATCTGCCAATCGCACAGTGTAAGTGCTTTGAATCTGCTGTTGAATGCCTGTGATGGTGATCACTTCAGGACCTGAAGTTAACCAGTAGTATTCTCTAAAATTTACAAACTTGTCCCAATCAATATTGGGATTCCAACTGTAGTATTCTTGACTGTTTAAAACGCTGTGATTGTCCACATTGCCTGATAAACTTTTAATTTGATTGATGTAATCCACATAATCTTTGTAAAACACCACATTGTTTAAATTGTCTCTTCTAACCACCACAGGTTCAAATTGATAGTTTTGTCTGTCATCTGACACTTCGTTGATATAGTTGTCTTGAATCTCAAATGCTTTGGCGGTTTTTCTGCCATAGAACGCACTGATTTTTTCCACAGTGCCTGGATTTAATAATTGATCCAACGTGCTGTGTAAAAATTTTGTATTTGTGGGTGTTCTAAAATATTTGGGAAGTAGATTAGAAGTTTTTCTATCTGATGTGTTTTGATTGCCTTTGGGTAGTGGAAAATCTTCTTGATTATTATCGTAAGCCATTAGTAACTCCCGTTGAAAGAAGCACTGCTGATACCCACATTAATGTTTGGAGTAGATGTGACAATTGACCCACTGGATTTTAATTTTGAAGCAGTTATGGCGTCAATTATTTCAACATCATCCACTGTGGCACCACTGATAAAAATTTCATCGCTTTCAGATTTAATTTCAAACAAACTGCCAAAGGATTGAGATGCTTGATCCGGAACTATCACAAAAGTCACTATATCTGGAGCCAGTTGAGTCATCACGTATGTGCTGAGTTCTGAAAAATAAAATGTATCACCGAAATCCCAATTCTCCAGATCAAAGTATTCATTCACAGCCTGAATCACTCTTACCTTCACATCATCATCATTCACCACCTCATTGGTGTTTTTGACCACTTTGAACACTGATTGAAATTTAACATCTGCTTTGTCTCCAAACAAAATTTTGTATTTCACCGGATGATAGATCACTTCATCACTGATGGATTTGATTAGATTGATGTCTTTGCCAAAATTTTGATACATGGAATCAGAACTCTGTGGCAGGGGTTTATTTTCAATATCGTTAGACAACCAAGATCTGAATTCTGTGTCATAAGATCTTGTCAACAAAAATATATCAATGATATTGCTGGAGCTGGGATCTATTCTATTAGAGCTGTCTGTGCTGTGTACGTACTGAAATTTTAAACTATCACGACCGTTGTATGCTCTATAATCACTCACTGTGGTCAAAACTCCTGTGGACACATTCAATAATTTAAAAACACCAGTGGTGGTGTTGTAAAACACAGTATTTGTGTCATATGAACTGTAGGATCCAATGTTGTTTTCACTGCTGATTGATTGAATATTTTCACTATCAGCATTCACATAATTAAAATCTTCCACTCCATTAGATGTAATCTTTTTTTGATACACTAGAGTGCCCGCAGATACTAAATTTTCAAAAGATTCTGGATTGTCCATCAGTCCATCATCATCTGAATCAAAATAAGTAATTTCTATTTTTTTACTGTCCACATATCCTTGTGCGTCTTTGTATTCTTCCACCACTTGCCAGTTGACATTGTCCAACATTGGAGTCAAAACTCCTGGAGCATTGTTGATATTCAACACTGTGATTTTGTCTTTGATTATTTTGCCAGTGTTGGTGTTGTAATTTTTATCACTGCTATCGTAATAGAATCTTATCTCTTTGTCGCTTTCAAACACATATCTCACACCTTTGTAGGTCACTGTGTACAGTTCTGTGTCTGTGGTAAACAGCAATAACCAGCTGGCATCCAATTGTTGATTGCTGATGTCACCTGTTTTGCCCATGCTGAAATCAGCATAAACATTGAGGTTGTTTTCATCGATTACCACCCAATCTCTAGCTGCGATATCGTATCTCAATCCAAATGTACTGTTGGCAAATATTTGATCCAACATTTCCAATTTGATATCTGCGGACAAAAATTTTGTAAATTTAGGCACTATCTGAGCCAACACAGCATCAGTGGGTATTACATCATTGAGAATTATGGGACCGCTGTTGTCATTTTGAATCAATGTGCCATTGTCGATCACATTCACCACTGTGGCCCATCGCACTGTGCTGTCTCCCAATTGTGAAGGGGATCCTGTGAGCAATTCGCCTTTGGCTGTGAAGTATTTTCCAGTGGGTGCTGTAAATTTTAATTGTGCACCAATTTCTAAATATTTTAACACACTGTCTGTGAAAGTGCCCACTTCTAATTTGTTACTGTCACTGTCTGCAAGATATCCAGTGCTGAGATTGCTGCCATTGGTGGATTGATACCATTCAGTTGCCACATCTGTAGTAATAATTTTAGCAAAATTGTTCAAATAAAAATTAAATAATTTTTTGTTGCTCAACAAAGGTTCAATTGAATTGTTAATGATTCCTTCAATGTCAGTTCTACTCACATAACTGAAAGTAAAATTATTATTAATATTTTCTTTGTAAATTATTCCATCACTGCCGTACAAATTAGTGCTGCTGTATTTGCCGGTAGCATCCAACAGGTCAAAGTATCTGGACACTCCACTGCTGATTCTATTCACTGATTTAATTTTAATAATTTGTTGATTCACTGACAACGGAGCCACATTGTAATCTTCCCCTGTGATCATTCTGTTCTGCGTGTAGTAAGTGGCAGGTGCGTTGTTTTTTATAGAACTATTTGATTCAGAATTGGTTGCGTTGTCCACTGTGTATTGCAGTGCCAAACTGATTGTGAGTGTTTCGTCTTTGCCTGTGGCACTGACATAAGGCACTGTGATTTCAATGTTGATTAAATCTGCTGGAACAATTTTAAACTGTCTATTGTCACTGGTTCTGTAATATGTTCTAAATTTGCCTTTGGGTAAATTTCCAAAAGTGCCGTCAGCAAATTGCAGATTGACTCTGTCTTCAGTTCTAGTGATCACACTGTAGATATTTCTAATAGATTTTGCAGTGCTGTTGTAGATCACGTTGTTGCCTTCGGTAGCACTCACTTTGGTCCACAATTCTGTTTCGTTGCTGTTGCTGTCCAGTTGATACAGCCACACATCTGATTGATTGATGTTGGTGGCATCCAATCCAACCACTTGATTGGGAGTGGATAGGTCCACTGAAAAATCTCCTTGTTGCAGTGTGCCTTGTCTGAAGTGAAAGAAAAATCCTGTGTTGCTGCTGGCATTGCCTCTGCCATCTTCTTTGTAAACAAATTGTAATTTGTTTGTGGGCAAAGGAGATAATTCTGTTAATTCTCCATCTTTCAAATCCACACTGACCACTTCAAAGGCAGTGTTTCTGCCATCTATGGTTTTTGTGAATGAAAACACTGGTACTTCTTGTAGGTTTGAATTGAATTGATAAAGTTCTGTGGGAATTCCATTCACAGTGTCTATTTTGTTGGGTCTTCCTATTTTGCCAGTCACTGGTAGAATTGCATTCAACACTTTAATAAATTGTTCATACCAATCTTCATTGCTGGGATCATTCCATATGATGGTTTGATTGGCTATGTTGATATTGTTGCTGTCTATGATCTCTTCTGAAGTGCTGATGGCATCAATTTTTAATAAACCGTTGGCTGGTTGATTACGCTTGGCATTGTAGCTCAACAGTCTAGCAAGACGCAACACTGATTCTCTGCGTTCTGCTAATTCTATAAAATTTTCTCTGGCATTCAAGTCAATTCTGAATGCAATGTTTTGTCCCAAGAAAGCAATCAAATCAATCAGAGCAAGATATTCACTGCTCTCTAAATAATCATTGAAATCTTCAGGATAGTTTTGACGCAGATAATTGATCATGGATCTGCGTAGATTGTCAAAATCATAACTTTTGAAATCGGCATTTCTGAAGCTCTGATAGACTTTTTTCCAGTCCTCTGCCAGCAATAATTTGTTCAATCTATCTGTGGATGACATAAGTTCTCATTGGTTAAACTTATTTATTATGTTTGATTAAATGCTCAGTTAATTCTAGTTGATTAAACCGTTGTTTTCATCAAACTTTAGACGCATGTTTTCAGAAATATTGTAGGGAAGATAGGTAAGATCACATTCTATTTGAATTCCACTCTCATAAGTGTCCACTGTGACTGAATTGACCTGCACTCTAGGGTCATAATTGACAATTTCTGTGACATTTTGTATGATGGCTTGCTTCATGTCTTCTGTCAGTGGTTCAAACAGTGCGTCCCATATAATTGTACCAAATTCAGGATTTTCTAATTTTTCTCCCTGACGGATGTGAAAATGATTCAACAAATCCTGTTTGATCAGTGCTATGTCATACAGATTAAAACTGTTGGCATCAGGATTCACTGTGCTGACACCTCTGTAGGCTCTAGGTCCCACAGGTGCCGAGGGTGTTTTGTTGGCTCGTACTGTGATGTCTTTGTATAATTTTTTCTCTTTGGTGCTCATATGAATATTTATTCGTTAATTTTTTGTAAAAGTGTCCTTTATTTGAGTTAAAGAGGAATCGATGATGTTGTTAGGATTTTCTCTGTCTGTTAAATCATTACTAACATTGTTGGGATTTAAGTTTTCATGCTGTGGCCAAGGTTCATGTTGTGGCACACGTTTCATTATGTTTTCTGAATTTTCTCCTGGATTAGTGAATGTATTCAAAATAGAAGCACTGCCTGCTGCAGTGGCATCGGCTGTTCCTCCTGTTGGAAAATTTGAATATGCTTTTGATCCTGAACTGTATTGAACATCACTTTTAATATGAGTTTCACTGGTAGACGTGAAATAATTGTTGGCACTGTTCACATTTAAATTGGATCCTGTGGTTATAAACCCATCAGCACCTATCACTAGATTTAAATTTTGATTGCTTTCCATTTGCACATTGTTTAATGCTTTAATATTCACATTGCGACCTGCTTCAATGTTCACATCTCTGTCTGCTTTAAAATTAAAATCTGTTTCTGTGTGAAAACTGATGCTGTCTTTGGCATACACATCTATTTTGCCATTGGCTGTTAATTCCACCCAAGTGGTGCCTTTTGAGTTGCCAATGTAGATCAAATCTTCTGAATTGTGCAGCAATATTTGATGACCTGTTCTGGTTCTGATACGCACCAGTTCATTGTGAGGTATGGTTTCATCGCCTTCCAACTCAAACAACTCTCTGCTCACATATTCTGAAGGACCTTCAGCTGCAGATGTTTTGCGCAAAAATTTATCGTCACCGTCATCCATCACAAAACTGCTGCCGCCCAATCTAGAATAATATCTACCGCCTTTGCCTCGGGCATTGCCCTGTTTGTCCACAGGTCCTGGAGTGCTGATACCAAACACACTGCTGGGCACTTCTCGTCTGGCACTGCTGGTGGTTATTCCTCTGATTTCATCTTCCAATAATCCTTGACTGTTCAGTATGTCCACAAATCGTTGGTTGATGGGTTTTAAGTTTTTAGTACTGTCAGTTAAATTTCTAGTGTTGTCAATTAATTTTTTATTGTATTCTCCCACAGGTAATTTTTTTCCTCGTAATGTTGGATCATCGTTGACATCAGTGAATGAAGTTGCAGCTCTACCATCTGGCAGCATAAAATTTTGATTTTCTGCCTGCACACAACCAAACCAATAGCCCTTGTTGATGTTGCCTTCTACAAATATCACCAACACTTTAACGCCCACATCAGGTGGCACAAACCACATACCATAACTTTGTTGGCTGTCTTGATAGCCACGATTCATTGTGACTCCATCATAGGAAGTGATACCATAGAAAGGACTGCAGTATTTCACATTCACTCTTTGTCCCACTTCAAAAGGATCATTGCCACTCACACTGGCTTTGAGCAGTTCCACTTCCAGCGTGCCGGAATATTTGGTGTCCAGATGACTGGTCACTATGGCTTCATATGGGCCAGGATCTTTGACCATTTGGTCTCTGGTTGAATCTCTTTTTTGTGTACCTCTAAACATTATGCTCCTGTGTATTCATAAATTTTAAAACTCTGGAGTAAATCCATCAGATTCTTTTCCAAAATCAGTTGCTGGTCCCAATGCTTTGTTGTCTTTTTCTGGTTTTTTCTTAACTTCTTGATTTTGTAATCTTATGCACTGCAATTCTTGTTTGAACACAGCACCTTGAAAAATATTATTGACCATGTTCACTTTATATATACCACTGAAAGCAGGCACTGGTATGAATCTTTCTGCTTGCTGAGCAGTGTCTCTAAACATGGTTTCACCATTGCTGCCATAATCAATGGGCGTTCTAAAATTAATAGCAATATAAACTCCTGAATAAGTGCCTTCCATGGCTCCATCTTTGTTTATAAATTTAGATGGTTTGCCATTGGCATCGGGTTTGATGGATGCATAGTAATTGCCCATACCGCTGTCTGCTATGTAATAAGGATCACCCAGAATGGTCAAATTCACTGTGATTAAATCTGCATTGCTGTGTATGATTGCTTCATTGAATTCCAAAGCCAATCTTTGTTCATCTGACAAACCGCTGATAGCTTCATATAGATTGAATTGTCTACGCACCACTCCCATGGAAGATGTGCCCGATCCGGTGTTTGAATCTGCTGTGTCTCCTGGTGTGCTGTCCGAACTATTGTTGCCATCTTTGGAATCTCTGTCTTTGTCATCTGGTCTACTTTTGGATTTGGCTTGATCTGAGGGTAATATTGCAAGAAAAGCAAAATTGTATTTCAGTTGAAAATCCAATACATCAAGATTTTTTCCTGTGTAAAGATAATCATATTCTTTCACAATCTGTGATTCTATATCTTTGGTTTCTGTTTTTACATTGGGTTTGGCAAATGATGATTCATGCACATCATAAGGTATCACATCATACACAAAAAGATAAGGATTTCTTCCATACTTTTGCATGATGTCGTCGTCTTTGATTATGAAAGTTCTGGTAGATATTCTAAACCATTTTTTAAATGTTCCACTGTTGTCGTTCAAAGATTTAGCAGCATATTCGCTGAAAGTTATCACTGTGGTTATAATATTTTCAATATTGCTGCCTTGTTTGAAACTTAATTTTCTAAGGTTTAAATCTTTGCCTATTTGAGCAGTGTCTATAACTTTGCTGTTTTTGTCATATCCAAGATTTTGAGCCACATTTTCCACTTGTGAAGAACTGACTAAAAGTTTGACTCCGCCTATGGCATTCAATGAGTCTTTGTTTTGTTTGTAAGACAGTCCTTTGGGAGTGCTGTTAACATCTGTGTTGGTGCCCACTAATACTTTGCGTTGTTCATTAGGTGTGATTTTGCCTGCTGTTGCTGCATCACTGCTGGGTGTGATTGTGTTTTGTCTGTTTTGCAATGCTTCTGGTGTGGGAAAATTTATAATGTAATCATCTATTTTGTGTTTTCTTTGGTCTTTGTCTTGATTGCTTTTATCTTTGATTTGATTCAGTTGATCTTGCAAACTTACCTGCAACATTTCTTGCACTGTGCTGCCTTTCAGTGTGATATCTGTGTTGATGGACTGTATAACTCCATCCAAAGCAAATTCATTCCATGCAGTGGCTTGACAAGCATAGGTGGATCCTGCTTGGTTGGCTTCAAAATCTATTTGAACAATTTTGATAGGTATTATTCTTTTGGATCCTTCCACATTATAAATTTTGCCTGTTTCATCATACCCTTTGAATTCCATCATCAAACAATAAGGAGCAGTGGTATGATTTTTGTGACCGCAAGAAGCTGCCACAGTTCTTAAAGTTTCTATGAATGTGCCCAAACTGTAGGGTTCTATCACAGTAAAATTTATTTTGTAAGCATTGGTGTGTTTGGTTTTTGGATTGGGTGATATCACTGTGTTTATATCCACATCTGTGATGAAAAATTCTCTGGCAGCTGTGCCTGAATTGCTGCCATCCAATGGCTTATCATATTGAGTGGGAAATTTACTTGCGCTGGATCCACCGTTTCGCAATATAACTTTTTCAGGAGTTTTGATTCTTAAACTGTAGGGATTGTTGATTTCATCCACAGTCAAACAACTCAGTGTGAAAATTGTGTTGAAACTGCTGAATTTGTGCAATACATTTTTTTGAACATTGGGACTGGTCTCTGCAGCCACATAGTAAGTGCCGCCATCTTCATCTCTTTGTTCCTTGTATGTTTTTCTTCCGTTGAAGTTTTGAATGGTGTTACCGCCAGCATCTTTGAATTGTACTGAGATGTTGTCATTATTTTTTATAATGGACATTTTATAATCCTAATAGTGATCTTAATTTAGGACCTTGAGGTAGATAAATTTTTAAATCAGCCACCAAATCATAGATGGGATCTTTCAATGCTTCAGGATTTCTTTGTGAGAATACCCACCAAAGTTTTGTGGATCCATACAAGTCATAGGCCAATAGATCTGGTCTGTGAGTGTATTGAACTTCCACTGTGTATAGAACATCGTCGCTGGTTTCGGGCACAGGTCTGATGCTTAACAATCCTAAATATTGTTCATTGACAGTTTCTGTGTTGTGCCAAGGACTCATAATGCTGTATGTGGCCATTAGATAAATCCTCCAGATTTTTTGATATATTCTCCATTTATAAAACTATCCATGTTGAATTGTGAAATGGTAGATCTTGAATATTGAGGCTGCACTGTCACTGTCAACAAACTTTGTGTGGGTGCCCATGCTGCTGTGTTGTATTGTTCTGTTTGACCTTCCAACTCAGGCACTTCCAAAGTGCAACTGATATAATCCACATCCTGAGGTAGATCAAATTGAAACTGAGTCACAATCACTGGAATATTTTTAAAAACAAAATCTCCATAGCCATTCAATAAAACCACTGGTGGTGGTGATCCAGCATCTGAACTTGATTCACCATATTTCATTTTGGTCACTGATCGCAAATAATGAACAGCTGCCACCCAGTATCTGGCTTCCAAAGCATTCTGCACAAAAAAATCAGCATTGATTGTGATCTGATCCACTGTACTGTTGTTGTAAGCGTTCATGGTATAATTTGTGTGTACAGGATTAATAGGCGTGTAGGATGCGTTGTGACTCACAATGATGGAAGGTGTGTAGGGAAAACACAAACCTCCGGTTTTTGTCAAAGGTGCCATGGCTTCTCCCACAAAGTGTGAAGGCAAACTTAATTTTACTCTCCAATCTTTTTCTCCAGGTTTGGTGGCTGTGGTGGCCTGAGTGAGTGTTTTGGTTCCTGCAATGCCATCTTTTGGTAAAAATTTAGATCTGATGTTTGACACAAGATTGGCAGGATTGGTGAAAGCCTGCACTGAAGCAGCCGCTTTTCCAGCTATGTTGGCTGCAGTGCTGCCCACTCCACCCAAAAAATTGTTCACTGCTAGTGCTGGATCTATGTTGTCGTTTCTGTCTATTGGCATATGGTTACCTTTTCTCAAGTATTTATTGACAAAATTAACTGGGTAGTTTATACTGAAGGCTAATTATAAAGGAATTCGATGAAAAAAATCAACTACCTCAACAACAAAGATCTGTTGGAAGAAATACACAAATCCAAGAACAGCTATTGCAGTTACCTCAAAGATGAACATCACAGATATGATGCTATTGTATCCTCATTGGAAAAGATCAATGTGAGAACCATTGCCGAAGCCAAAAGAGTCAGAGCCAAAAGACTATCAGTGGAAGAATTTGAAAGACGCAAAGCAGTGGATCCCAAAGTGAAACTGTCTGAATGTGAAGTGGACTATAAAAAAATTCAAAAGGAAGATTTGGTGTTCAGAGTGATGACCTATGATCACATACCCAATGAACCTGGACGCAAAAAAAATCCCAAGAGTTCAGCAGACTCCAAAGTTAAAGTAAACTTTCCTGCCTTCCAACACTGGAAGTTTGACAGCAAAGACAATCTTTCATGTGTGGGCAAAAGTCATTGGGAAGGTGGCTTGCACAATGGCAAGTTTACTAAAGTAAGTGGTAAACCCACTGCCAAGTTGGCCATGATGTGGATGAAACTGTGTGAACGTTATGCCACCCGAGGCAATGTGAGAGGTTACACCTACAATGACGAGATGCAAGGACAGGCCATACTGCAGCTGACTCAGATTGGATTGCAATTTGATGAATCAAAGTCCAACAATCCATTTGCTTACTACACAGCAGCAGTGACCAATTCTTTTGTGAGAATCATCAACATTGAAAAAAGAAATCAAAATATCAGAGATGATATTATGGAAATGAATGATATGATGCCTAGTTTTACCAGACAGAACAAAGAGTCATACGACAAAGCCATTGATAGAGAATTTAAAAAGAAATCCTAAAAGATTGACTTATTTTGGTTTTTGCCTTACAATATCAATTTAAAGGAAGATATTTGAATGTTTAAAAAAGCAGCAGTGTTCACTGACATACACTTTGGTTTAAAAAGCAACAGTGTGATACACAATCAAGACTGTGAAGAATTTGTGGATTGGTTTATTGATCAAGCCAAACAAAACAATTGCGAAACAGGCATATTCTGTGGCGATTGGCATCACAATAGAAATTCATTAAACTTGATGACCATGGATGTTTCTATCAAATGTTTGGAAAAACTGGGCAAAGCATTTGAAAAGTTTTATTTCTTTCCTGGTAATCACGATTTATATTACAAAGACAAACGAGATATTCATTCAGTGGAGTTTGCTAGATTTATTCCAGGCATCACTGTGGTCACAGAGACCACCACCATAGATGATGTTACTTTGGTGCCTTGGTTGGTGGGTGATGAATACAAACAAATTAAAAAAATCAAAAGTAGATACATGTTTGGTCATTTTGAATTGCCACACTTCTTAATGAATGCCATGATAGAGATGCCAGACACTGGATTGATACAGACTGGAGACTTTGTGAGTCAAGAATATGTGTTCACAGGACATTTTCACAAACGTCAAACAGCAAAAAATATACATTACATAGGCAATCCCATGCCACACAACTATGCTGACGTGAATGATGATCAACGAGGCATGATGATTATGGAACATGGTGGCACTCCCAGATATATCAACTGGTTCAATTGTCCCAGATATCTAAAAGTTAATCTGGGCGAGCTATTGAATGATGCCAAAAATATTATCAAACCCAAAATGCATTTGCAAGTTACACTGGACATAGACATTAGCTATGAAGAAGCCAGCTTTATCAAAGAAACTTTTATAAAAGATTACAACTGCAGAGAGATTGTATTAATTCCAGGCAAAAAAGACGATGAAATGACCAGCACATTGGACATTACTCGTTTTGAATCTGTGGATGAAATAGTCAGCAAAGAAATCAATGCCATAGAATCAGACAGTTACAACAAAAATACACTGCTGGAAATTTACAGAGATCTACAATGATAAAAATTAAGAGTCTAACAGTTAAAAATTTCATGAGTGTGGGCAATCAAACCCAAGGAGTGGATTTTGACAATCAAAGACTCACACTGGTGTTGGGAGAGAATTTGGATCAAGGTGGAGATGATGCTGGCAGCAGAAACGGCACCGGTAAAACCACATTGATCAATGCATTGAGTTATGGTTTGTTTGGAGAAGCACTCACAAAAATACGCAGAGAAAATTTAGTCAACAAGACCAACAACAAAAACATGTTGGTCACATTAACTTTTGAGAAAGATGGTATAAAATATCGTATTGAAAGGGGCAGACGTCCTAATACACTGAGATACTTTATCAATGACAGTGAACAAGAGATCACTGATGAGAGCCAAGGAGACAGTCGTATGACACAGGCTGCTATCAATCACATGTTGGGATTATCACATTCCATGTTCAAACACATATTGGCATTGAACACTTACACTGAACCGTTTTTAAGCATGAGTGCCAGTGATCAGAAAGATATCATTGAACAATTGTTGGGCATCACACTGCTGAGCGAGAAAGCAGAATTGCTCAAAGACAAGATCAGAGTCAGCAAAGAAGACACAGCCATGGAGAATGCTCGTTTGGAAGGTTTAAAGATGAGCAATGAGAAGATCAAAGAGACCATCAATTCATTGAGCAACAAAGAAAAAATTTGGAACACACAAAAAAATTTAGACGTTGAAAAACTTAAAAAGTCCATCACAGAGTTGGAAGCAGTTAACATTGAACAAGAACTGGTGTCGCATCAACAGTTGGAAGAATGGACCAAATTCAACAATGAACTAAAACAATTACAAAAGGACAAGAGCAGTTTGGAAATAACACTGTTGCAATCAGACAAAACAGTCAAAAAAGTAGGACAGGATTTGGATAATTTGCATGACAACTCTTCTTGTTATGCATGTGGTCAGGAATTGCACAACGATAAATTTTGTGAAATACAATTGAAACTGGAAGAAGAGTATGGTGATGCTGTGAATTACAACATGAGCATTGTGGATGAAATTGCTGTGATAGAAGAAGCAGTCAAATTGCTGGGCGCACAAGCACAGCGTCCTGATACATTTTACGACACCATCAAAGAGGCCTATGAACACAGACAGTATTTGGAAACCTACAAGACCACATTGAAAAACAAAGAATTGGAACAGAATCCTTATGTGGATCAAATCACAGAGCTGAGCACAGAAGCACTGCAAGAATTGGATTGGAGTGAAGTGAATCGTTTGCAAACACTCAAAGACCATCAAGAATTTTTATTAAAACTGTTGACCAACAAGGACAGTTTCATAAGAAAGAAGATCATAGATCAAAATTTGGCATTCTTAAACAACAGATTAACACACTATCTCACAGCACTGGGCTTGCCACACACAGTCACATTCAAAAACGATTTGAGTGTGGAAATCACTCTATTGGGTCAGGATTTGGACTTTGATAATTTGAGCAGAGGTGAACGTAATAGATTGATATTGGGATTGAGCTTTGCTTTCCGCGATGTTTGGGAGAGTTTGTATCAGGATATCAACCTGTTGTTCATAGATGAATTGATAGATTCTGGTTTGGACACAGCAGGTGTGGAATCATCCTTGGCCATATTGAAACGCATGAGCAGAGAACGAGGCAAGAGCATATATCTAATCAGTCACAAAGACGAATTAATGGGCAGAGTAAACAACACATTAAAAGTAATCAAAGAAAATGGATTCACTTCCTACAGCAATGCTGTGGAAGTGCATGAAATTTAAAAGGATTTATGGACGACACACACGATCAGTTGACCAAGGCCTACATGAACTATTTCAAATACAATGAAAAGTTTGCCAAAAGACCCAGCCGTCAGAGCAAAATACATTCACGCAAATGGTTGAGTGAGATACGCAAACTCAGTCGCACTCGCCGAGCAGAGATTGTGCGTGAATACAACCAGCACAAAGACCGCACTCGCAAACAGTAGCACGGCGCAGCCGCTGCGGTAGACGCTACAGTTTGTACGAAGTACAAAACTGCGGCACAAAAATTTTTTTTCTCCTTTTGGTACCAAAATATTTCTGTCACTGCCAAAATATTCACAATATTCAAGACTGCTGCAGAGAAAATCATGTCACAGTAAGTACCAGTATGCCATGGATGTATCAAGACCAACCCATAGATTCTCTGCCGGAAGGCACAGTGGGATTTGTGTATCTGATCACCAATCTTGTCACAGGTCGCAAGTATGTGGGCAAGAAGCTGGCACAGTTCAAAAAATCTCGTCCGCCTCTCAAAGGTCGCAGCAACAGACGTCGCAGTCTGGTGGAGAGTGATTGGAGAGACTATTGGGGCAGCAACGATGTGCTGATGATGGATGTGCAGCAGCAGGGCGAGGATCAGTTCACCAGACAAATACTCTACATCTGTCGCAGTCGCGGCGTGATGGGCTATTTGGAGGCTCTGGAACAGTTTGAACGCAGAGTGCTGGAGTCGGATGAATACTACAATGGCATCATCAATGTGAGAATAGGCAGCAGCAATTTATTGCGAGAAGAATTAAAAAGGCTCAAGGCAAAATGATAGCAACCCAGCAGATCGTGAGATCCAGGAAATACGTCTTGAAAAGATGGTGAATCCTGAGTTGCAAACTGAGGCAAAAACGATGGTGCTCTGTGAAAAAGACACAACACCCACACTGATCAGTGGCTTGAACTGCTGATTCTGTGTTCCGTAGCAAATGAAGTCAGCCTGAGGGGGTATAGGGCTACCGCCCCGTGTAGTGATGGCTGTTCAAGATGGCGTGCTTATCTCGTATGACGTCACCACTTCTCCCGGTTCTGGGAGAAGTATGGATCCACTATCTGTATGAGCGAGCAGTTGCTTCGCAACTTGATTGATTCAAACAGTGAGAGCGCAGCGATCACTTGGACGAACTGGTTCGTCCACTACTTGATACGAGATTGATCTTTTCTGTTTGTGGTTTTATCAGTGTCGGAGTCCACAATATGCAAGGCCACCACTATTATCAGCAACAATGTGGATATGGTCAGTATGTGTTCTATCATGGTGTTGTCCTCTGTGGGTTAATCTTCGTTTCTGAATATTATGTAAGCAGCCATCACAATCACAAAAATTCCCAAAATTATTTCCATATGGTTGATTTCAGTTGAGTGGATCGCTGGGATCAAACTGCAGCACTGTGTGCCACAAATTTTTGTCCGCAGGTGCCGAAGGCACTGTGTACAAGGTGGTGCGAGGCCAAGATCTGGTTTGCAACACAGTGAGCACCTGAGCACTGTACACATGTATGCTGTCGGGTTCTGAACTCAACAATTTTTCAATGTTGTGGTGATTCAACACACTGCGATGAGTCTGAATCGCAGTGACTCTGGCATCTTCAGCAAAATTTCTAGCGTGGTGGTCGCCGTGCAACCACGTGGTGTTGGTGTGGATCGTCACGTCCTCAGCTTTGAGTCGGCAGCGTATGTGTTCAAAGCCACACAGTCTCAGACGTTCTGCTGTGTGACGTCCCACACACTGAATGGGCTGAGTGAGCAGATCTGTGATGGCATGCTGATAGTGTTGCAGTGCTGCTGTGTGTGTGATCAGCAAGGGTTGAACCACAGCAGGTTCATGTGCCACTGGTTCAGTGGTGATACAAGGCCACCAATGGGCCTGGTCCGGTATGGTGTGATTCACGTTTGACTGTGTGTACACTCTCATCGTAAGATTATTTACACTGACCTTGGCACTATTAAAATATATTATTTGGTTTGTGATGCCGTGCTGGGCGATTAAAAGAATGGTAATCCGCTTTTTTTGGTGGTTTCCAGATTGTCCTTGACGATTTTGCTGATGATTTCACGATCCTCCACAGCAAATGCAAACACATCATCCACTGTGACACTGCCACGCATGTACCAGCACAATCGCATCAATTCCAAGCGAAAGTTTTTGGTTTCATTCTCTAAGATATCCACTTCCTTTAAAATTTCCGGCAGAGACTTGGCTAGGATCTTTATGCGAAAAAATTTGATTGATCAAAAGTTACAGGCACTTCAAACTCTTTGGGAGCTCCTGCCTTGATGTCTTCTTCGGTACTGAGCACTCTCAGTGGCTTGATGGCGAATCTGTTGCGATTGCTGGTCACATGATCCACTATGCTGGTGTAAAAATTCTTGTCAGCCTTTTCGATGAACTCTGCAATGAACTTGGGATCAGTCACTGTTTGACCTTCCACTTCCACGCTGCTCACTGTGTTGGCCACCAGTCTGATGGTGATCTCTGTGAGCTTTCTAAAGCTCTGATGAAACATGTTCACTTTGGTCTGTTCATCCAATTTGTCATCATTCACCACATTGAAAATTCTTTGTTCTTCAAATGTTTTGATGGCACCTTCGGTGAATTCTTTGTAGTTGAGCGGTTTCACTGTGATGCGCACTCCATCCACTGTGAGTTGTTCTTCAAACTTGGCCAGCAACAGATCATCCAACACTGTGCGTAGGTCCATGGTGTAATCTTTCTTGATGGTGGTGTTGGGCACAGTGATATTGATGTCCAGCTTTTCACCATAGGTGGCCAATCTGATGGCAATCAGCACAGCATCTATGTCAATGCTGGGCATGAACCAAGCATTCTTGATGTTGGGCACACAGCTTTGTATCACATCCACAGTGGCCTGACCATTCATCAGTGCATCCGGAGTTTTGAAAGTCAACTCATCCTTGGCAGTCATGGCATACACTGCCAATTCACCTGTGACTGGCATGTCCAATGCGCCTGCAGGATAGTATTTGCCACGGCTGGGCAGTCTCAGATAGTTTTTGGGCTGTCTAAAATACTTCTGTAAAGGATTATTAACAGCTGATGGGTTTGTATTTTCTGGCATTATTACCTCCGTATAAATAAGTGTATAATTCGCATGTTTTTATAATATGTGTGTATTTATAATCAGAATTAACTGGGTATTTAATTAATGGCAGATGAAGTAAAAATAAAAGCTCCCGGCTCGGATTTGGACGATGCTGTGCTGCAGAATGCTGCCACTGAAGCCACTCTGAAAAAATTGGTGGATGCATTGGGCGGCAGAGGTTCCGGCACTGGAGCCAAAGTGGCTGACACTGCTAAAAAGTCAGCCAAAGGGTTGGATGATCTGCGCAAACAATCCAAAAATACCGAAAATCAATTTGAAAAATTACAGAACCGAAGCAAGGTGTTGTCGCAAGGCATCAAGGATTTTGGTCATTCACTGATGGTGACTGGTCGCAAATTTGGCGACTTGGTACAGCCGTTGGCTTCAGTGATGAGCAAACTCAATCCCAGCATGGCATTGTTCTATGGCAGCATATTGGCCTTGGTGAACGAAGTAGATCGTCAAGTGGACGTGTTCAGAGAACTCAGTCAACAAGGCGCTGATTTTGGTGCAGGCATATTTGGTTCTCGTATGGCAGCCATTGAAGCTGGATTGAGTCTGGATCTTTTCAAAGAACAGGTGTTGGCCAACACTGGCACATTTGGCTTGTTGGGTGGCAGTGTGAGTCGAGGTGTGAAAGTGTTCACCAACGTCAGCAGAAATATTCAAAGAGATTTCCAACCCACATTGAGCAGATTGGGATTCACCATGCTGGAAACTTCAGATTATATCACAGATTATTTGGAAATACAAACCAGTCTAGGCAAAGCTCAGCAGATGAGTCAAGAAGATCTCACAGACGGCAGCAAAGATTATCTTCTGCAGTTGGACATGTTGAGCAGAGTCACAGGACAGAGCAGAAAACAACTCAGCGAAGAACTCAAACGTCAAGGACAGGATCTCAGATTAAAATCACTCATGGCCACCATGGACAAAGACGCCCAAGCCAATCTACAAGCAATTGTGGCAGGACTGGGAAATGTAGATCCCAAATTAAAATCGGCCATTGAAGAAATGATAGTCACAGGAGGCAATCCTGTGAGTGAGTTTGGAAGAATGCTGGCCAGCACCTCCCCAGAATTGGTGAATCTAGCAGCAGGAGTACGCAATGGTTCTGTGAGTTCCGCAGAATTTGCAGCAGGCATGAGAAGAGCTGCTGCCGGAGCAAATGCTAATAGAGAATCTCTACAAGGGTTAGCCACTGCAGCTGCCATCACAGGCAATGACATGTATCTGGCGCAGGCGTCATTGTTGAGTTTGACCGAATATCAATCACAAGCCACTGAAGCCACCAAACAACAGCAGGAAGCACAGAATGATGCCACAAAAGCCTTGACCAACTTTGACAGTCAAATGCAAAAATTTAGAAACGCTCTTATCAACTTGATATCTCCAGCACTGGAAGCAGTTGGATTTGGATTGTCTGCCATGTCTGATGTCATCACTGTTGTCACAATGCCTTTCAGCTATCTTGGAAAACAATTGGATAAAATTAATATTGATTTTGGCCAATTTGGACAGGCATTAAAAATAGCTCTAGGCACATTGTTGCTGTATGGCATGGCACGCGGCAGTGCAGCAATTGTAAAAGGCGGCATGAATATGGGCAGCAAGGTCCTGGGCATGGGATCTAATCTAATGTCTGGCAGCAGCACAGCAGCACCTGCAGCAGCAGCAGGCAAAACAGCAGGCTCAGGCGTAGCCGGCAAAATGCTCAGTGCTGGTGGTGCAGTGGCATCTGCCAAAGCCATAGGAATACTATCTTTGGCAGTAGTTGGCATAGGTGCAGCACTGGCTGGAGCCACATGGCTCATGGGAGGCGCTCTGGAAAAATTGGGCACAGGATTGGGCAAAGTGGCAGATGTGGATGGTGACAGATTAAAAAGTGTGGGCGAAGGAGTCAAAGAACTGGCCAGTGCCATGGCGGTATTTGGCAGCACTGGTGGTTTTGGTCAGATCAAAGACATCAACATAGAATCATTTGCCAAAAACATCAATGCCACATTGGATTCACTTGACAAAGGTAAAATAGACAGCTATACTGAAGCATTAAACAGTCTGGGAGACTCTTTTGCTAAGGTACAAAACAATATGAGCAGCACAGTGTCAGCCTCAGGAAAAACTTCAGCTGACAAGCTGGAAGAGTTAAATATGACTATGAAGCAAGTTCTTTATGTGCTAGAAGGCAGCAAAAGATATCAAAGAGACACTGCTACAGCAGTTGGAGAAATTACATAATATGAGTTGGAAAAGATATTTTAATCAAGTGAGTGACAACGAGATCTACACTCGCACAGGTCGCATGGCAGGTCCAGCCAAGACCAACTACAGTTCTTATTTGCCAGATGTGTATGTGGGATCACCCAACAGAGTGGAACGCTATGGACAATACAATGTGATGGACATGGATTCCGAAGTGAATGCAGCCTTGGACATCCTGGCTGAATTTTGTTCGCAACTGAACAAACAGAATGACACAAATTTTAAACTGAATTTCAAACAACCTGCCACCAATGCAGAAATCACCATACTGAAACAATATCTACAGCAATGGTGCAAACTGAACAATTTCAACAAGAGAATTTTTAGAATATTCCGTAATGTGTTCAAGTACGGTGATGCTTTCTTTATCAAAGATCCTGAAACTAAAAAATGGTTCCATGTGGATCCAGCCAAAGTGACCAAGATCATTGTGAATGAATCAGAAGGCAAGAAACCAGAACAGTACATGATACGTGACATAAATTTAAATTTTAAAGATTTGATTGCTACCACTCCATACGAAACCAACAACAATATCACAGCAGGTGGTTCTGGCTATTTGGCAGGCAGTGTGCGTGGTATGGTGGGCATGAGCCCCGAACAGTCTGGATCAAGATTCACCACCAGTTTGAAAGAAACTGCTGTGAGTGCAGAACATGTGATACATTTGAGTTTGAGTGAAGGACTGGACAATAATTTCCCATTTGGAAATTCTTTATTAGAGTCCATATTTAAAGTGTACAAACAAAAAGAATTATTGGAAGACGCAATTATCATTTATAGGGTGCAAAGAGCTCCAGAACGTCGTGTGTTCTATGTGGACGTGGGCAATATGCCTTCACACTTGGCCATGCAGTTTGTGGAAAGAGTCAAAACAGAAATTCATCAAAGACGTATTCCATCATCTACAGGCGGTGGAACCAATGTGATAGATTCTGCCTACAATCCATTATCCATCAATGAAGACTTTTTCTTCCCTCAGACAGCAGAAGGTCGCGGATCAAAAGTGGAAACACTGCCAGGCGGTACCAACCTTGGTGAAATTGATGATTTAAAATACTTTACTAATAAACTGCTGCGTGGATTGCGTATTCCCAGCTCATACCTGCCCACAGGACCAGATGACAGCAATGCACAGTACACAGATGGCAGAGTGGGCACTGCTTACATTCAAGAATTGAGATTCAACAACTATTGTGAAAGATTACAGAACTTGGTCGCAGATGAATTCAACAACGATTTTAAAAAATATCTTTTGGAAAAAGGAGTCAACATTGATGTGAGCATGTTTGATATCAAGTTTCAAACTCCACAAAACTTTGCTTCTTACAGACAAGCAGAATTGGACAACAACAGAATCCAAACATTCAGTCAAGTGGCAGCACTGCCTTACATCAGCAACAGATATGCACTGATGAGATTTTTGGGCATGAGTGCAGATGAATTGGCTGAAAACGAAAGATTATGGCGTGAAGAAAATGATGAGAAATTCAAAGTTAAACCCACTGCATCAGCTGCTGAAATGCGCAGCGCAGGCATCAGCTCTGCCAACATACAGCAGGATTTAGCAGCACAAGAACCAGAAACCACTGCTCCAGTGGAACCCACAGATACCACAGGTGGTGCTGGCGCCACTCCAGGCACAACTCCCACCACATAAGCATAAATAATTTCATGCTACTGCGTGAAATTTTCTATTTTGACAAAAATGATGTGAACACCTCTGATCACAAAATGTATGATCCTCAGCATGATCAATCCATTATTGGCACCACAGACACTCGCAAAACTAGATTTACTCTGAAACAAATCAACAGAGCTCGCAAAGCCAGTGAATTTCACAACAATGAACAGCAAAAAGAACTGGAATTTGTGAGAAACATGTACAGTATCGCCAGCACTCAACCCACAGCCTAACCTGAACAGCCAAGCATGGCCAAATTAGACAAATCTTTATACACCAAAGAACAGTGGAAAGCCATCAAACATCAGCGTAACTCTGACAAAGCACAGCACAGACTGACCAAGCAGGGTCATAGCACAACAGTGCAGCCTGCTCCTCATCAGCACACACCTGTTGCACCCACACCTCAACACAGACCACCAGTGGATGGCAACATTGCTTTTGTGGTGGGCAATGGACTGAGTCGCAAAAATATCAACCTGGATTATCTGCGTGAATGGGGCAAAATTTATGGTTGCAATGCACTGTATCGTGAATTTAGACCAGATTTTTTGGTGGCAGTGGATGCCAAGATGATTGTGGAGATTTGTGAAAGCCAATGGCAACTGCAAAACCCTGTGTGGACCAATCCCAACAAAAACATGGAAAAGTTCAAAGGATTGAATTTTTTCAAACCCAGTCAAGGATGGAGTTCAGGACCCACAGCACTGTGGTTGGCCACTTCACATCAGCACACCACACTTTATATATTAGGGTTTGATTATGTGGGCACTGCAGAGGGCAAACTCAACAACCTTTATGGCAGCACACGCAACTACCGCAACAACACAGATCCAGCCACATATCACGGCAATTGGCAGCGTCAAACCGGCATTGTGATACAGAAAAACCCCAAAAACCAATACATTAGGGTGGTGCCAGACAGTGGAGCAGGCTATCAAGCAGAAGATTTTAAAAAATATCGCAATTACTCCGAAATGCGGGTGTCAGATTTTCGCAACAGCTTTTGCAGACCAAAACCTGTGTAAAACCAGTCAAAATCGACCTATATCTACCCACTTTTTAAAAATTTTGTTAAATAAAGGAGACAGCCTTATCAATAAACTAACCAACAATCAAGGAGACACTAATGTCAGAAAACACAACCAATAAATTCGAGCAAATGCTTGAAAAACTTACCGCAGATGACAGAACTGGTGCAGAAGCTCTATTTCACGAAATAGTAGTTGAGAAATCACGTTCGATCTACGAAAATTTATTAGAATCAGATTTAGCTGATATAGCAGTGGAAGAAACTGCTGTGGAAGAAGCTAAAAAAGATAAAGAAATGAAAAAAGCAGACAAAGAAGATTCTAAAGAAGAAATGAAAAAAGAATCTACTGAAGAAGTTGCTGCTGAAACAATTGCTCCAGTTGCAGTTGCTCCAGTTGCAGTTGCTCCAATAACTGCTGAAGTAGGCGGAGATGCCTCTGACGACATGATCGCAGACATCGAAGACGAAAAAGATGCTGAACACAAAGGTGAAGAAAAACCTGCGGATGCAGACATCGAAAACAAAATAGTTGATTTAGAAGATGCAGTGGAAGAACTAAAAGCCGAGTTTGAAAAATTAATGTCAGACGAAGGCGACAAAGAAGATGCTAAAGACGGTGAAGGCGATAAAGAAGCTGAAAAAGAAGCCGTAGCAACAGAAGTTCAACCAAATGCAGAGGAAGTAGCACCAGTAGCAACTTCCGCACTTGGCACACAACCAGCCAACTCTGAAGACAAAAGCGAAAGAGAAAGAATGAGAGAATACGTGGACAAAGTGGCAGTGAAACATGCTGACCATTCTGACAACGCAAAATCTCCAACTCCTAAGCAAGCGAAATCAATGGGCGGAAAAGCTGTTGACATCGTAGGTTCAGAAGAAAAAGGTAGACCAGCTCCAAAAGCGGAGTTGAATGACGGAGGCAATATTAATACGCCTGGCGCATCTATCAAGTTGGTAAAAGCCAAAGGCCCAGAAAATGCTGACAAGTCGGACAATTCGACCAGTGTTGTGGGTAGCAAATAGTACAGTTAAGGACTTATAAAGTAAAAGATGTTAACATTACGTGAAACATTGACATTCGATCAAGCAGGCTTGATCGTGGAGTCTACAGAGGACAAAAACGGGGGTAAGAGCCTTTACATGAAAGGTATCTGCATTCAGGGAGGCGTGAAAAATGCCAACCAAAGAGTGTATCCTGTTAGTGAAATCGGTAGGGCTGTCAACACACTCAACGATCAGATCAAAGGTGGTTATTCAGTGTTGGGCGAAGTGGATCATCCAGAAGGACTTAATATCAATTTGGACCGTGTGAGTCATATGCTGTCAAGCATGTGGATGGACGGCCCAAATGGACACGGCAAACTAAAAATATTACCTACGCCGATGGGACTACTAGTTAAAACAATGCTGGAAAGCGGAGTTAAACTGGGAGTCTCGTCGCGTGGTTCAGGCAACGTCAAAGAAGACGGATCCGGACAAGTGAGTGATTTTGAAATCATCACTGTGGACATAGTGGCTCAACCGTCAGCTCCGGGAGCCTATCCAACACCAATTTATGAACATCTTTTGAACACAAGAGGTGGTTATAGAGCTTTAAACATCGCAAGGGACACACAGGCACAAGAATACTTAAAGGAACAACTGGTGAATATCATCAGTAAACTCCGTTAAACAAATAGGAGAAAATATAATGTTAGATGCACTGAAATCGCTTTTTGAAAACAATGTTGTTTCCAAAGAGATCAGAGCTGAAATCGAAAATGCTTGGAATGCTAAAATTAATGAAAATAAATTAGCAGCCACAGCAGAACTTCGTGAAGAGTTTGCTAAAAAGTATGCACACGACAAACAGCAACTAATTGATGCTGTGGACAAGTTAGTGTCAGAAAAATTAGCAGTGGAAATTGCTGAATTTGCAGAAGATCGCAATCAATTAGCAGAAGCCAAAGCACAATACGCAGTGGCCATCCGTGAAAACACAGATGCACTGAAATCTTTTGTGTTTGAAAGACTCGCAGCGGAGATCGAAGAACTACACGCAGATCAAAAAGTTGTGTCTGAAAACTTCAGCAAACTTGAAGAATTTGTGGTAGAAGCTCTATCTAAGGAAATAGCTGAGTTTCATCAAGACAAACAAGACCTAGCAGAGACCAAAGTACGCTTAATCAGAGAAGCCAAGGCTCATTTTGAAAAAGTTCGCAAGAATTTCATCGAGAAGAGTTCAGCGGTGGTGACTGAAACAGTTAGCAAAGTTCTTACCAAAGAAATTGGCCAACTTAAAGGCGACATTGAATCTGCTCGTAAGAACGACTTTGGACGCAGATTGTTTGAGACATTTTCAGAAGAGTATGCTTCAAGCTACTTGAACGAAAAATCTGAAACATCTAAACTTCTAAAAGTGGTCAAGATCAAAGACCAACAAATAGAAGATGCGAAAAAAGCTGCACAAGAGAATGCCAAATTGGTTGAAGCAAAAGACGCCGAAATCCAATCAGCAAAAGATGCAGCAGAGAGATCAGCAGTTATTGGTGAGCTTACAGCTCCTCTTAACACTGAACAAAAAGAAATAATGAAAAACTTACTGGAATCAGTTCAAACAGCAAAATTAAGATCAGCGTTTGACAAGTACATGCCATCAGTAGTAAACGGCGGTACAGCACCAGCGAAGAAAAAGGCTTTGAATGAAGGCACTGAAGTAACAGGCGACAAGACACAAACTAACGTTAGACAGGTATTCGATAACAATATATTTGCTATTCGAAGACTTGCCGGTTTATAAACAAACAAAACAAATAGGAGACAAATAAAATGTCAGAACTAACAGAAGCACGCTGGTCAGAAACAAAATCAGCATTGTTAGAAGGTCTAAAAGGTAACAGAAAATCTGTTATGGATGTGACTCTTGAGAATACTAGAAAGTATATCAATGAATCAGCATCAGCTGGAAGCACTTCTGCAGGCAATGTTGCTACTTTAAACAGAGTAATTCTACCAGTAATAAGACGAGTTATGCCAACTGTAATTGCCAACGAATTAGTAGGCGTACAGCCAATGACTGGTCCAGTGGGACAAATCCACACGTTAAGAGTAAGATACGCAGAAGCATCAAGCGGTACAACTACAACTACTGCAGGTGAAGAAGCTTTATCACCGTTCAAAATCGCAGAAGCATATTCTGGCGACAATTCATCTACTAAAGCAGGTTCAACATCAGCTTTAGAAGGTACAGGTGGTAAAAAACTATCGATCCAAATCTTGAAGCAAACTGTAGAAGCCAAAAGCAGAAAATTATCTGCAAACTGGACCTTCGAATCAGCTCAAGATGCTCAATCACAACAAGGTATCGACATCGAAGCAGAGATCATGGCAGCATTAGCTCAAGAGATCACTGCAGAGATTGACCAAGAAATCATTGGTTCATTGTATTCATTAGCTGGTTCAGCTTTCAATACATTTGACCAACAAGCGGTTTCTGGAACTGCAACTTTCGTCGGTGACGAACACGCAGCTCTTGCTATCTTGATCAATAGAGCAGCTAACGCGATAGCACAAAGAACAAGAAGAGGCGCTGGAAACTACGCAGTAGTATCTCCAACTGCTTTGACTATACTTCAATCAGCTACAACTTCAGCATTCGCAAGAAGCACTGAAGGCACATTTGAAGCTCCAACTAACAATAAATTAGTAGGAACTTTGAACTCAGCTATGAAAGTATACGTTAACACTTATGCATCAAGCGATGATGTGTTAGTAGGATACAAAGGTTCATCAGAAGCAGATGCTCCAGCGTTCTACTGCCCATACATTCCTTTAATGTCATCAGGCGTTGTTCTTAACCCAAGCACTTTCGAACCAACTGTTTCTTTCTTAACAAGATACGGTTACGTAGAATTGTCAAACACAGCATCATCTTTAGGTAATGCTGCTGACTACTTGGCTAAAGTTGCAGTAACAACTGCTAACTTGTCGTTCGCGTAATAGCACGAAAAGAATATTAAAAATGGGGGGCGTAAAAACCCCCCATTTTTTTTGACTTCAAAATCGTTGACAAATCAAAATATATCAGCTAAAATACACATATGAAAACATTATTATCATTGGCAGCATTGCTGTTGACAGTTGGTTGCTCCAACATATCCAGTCCAAGAGTGGAATTTGGTATGAAGTGTGTGATGACTGGAGACAAAATTGCTTACAGCTATGTTTGGGTGTATGACAAAGACATTGGTTTACCAGCCACAGCTGAAACATGTTCTGCTCTGAAAAAAAATTAAAAAATACTATCAAACTCATTCAACCCATATTTGTGAATGACACACACCAATCTTATGATTCAGGATTGGGAGAACACAATCAAAACTATTGTGTGACGGATGCTGTGCAAAGAATTCGCACAGATATTTCTTTGGGACAACAGAATTTTTTATTGTTCGTTACCACAAAAAACAAATCAGATCAGCCCAATTGGCAGTCACATCAACACATAGCTCAACAGATCAAAACAACATTTGGTGATCAAATATACTTGATTGCTGATGTTTGTTTGTGTGGTGTTAGAACAGATGGTCATTGCTGTGTGCCTGATGATGCTGTGTTAACACAAAAACATTTGGGTGAATTGGCACAAGCATATCTCACAGCAGGTGTGGATTGTGTGGCACCCAGTGACATGCAACCATTCACAGTGGCCACTATAAAATCCATCACTGACCGACCAGTGATGAGTTATTCCACCAAGTTTCGCAGTGCTTTGTATGCACCTTTTAGATTGGCAGTGGACAGCACGCCCAACACAGAACGTTGGTATCAATTGGATGTGCGGGATCGTGATGCTGCTGTGAAAAGTTCTATCAATTATTCAAGTCAAGGTGCAGATTTTTTAATGGTTAAACCAGGCATGAGCAGCATTGATTTGATCAAGCCCATCATGGATGCCACTGGTAAACCTGTGGGAGTGTATCAAACTTCAGGAGAATGGGTGGCCATACAATCCAGCACAGTGAAGGATAAATTGTTGCAGGAAAGCATGTGGGTATTCATCAGAGCAGGTGCAGATTTTATGATATCATATGGGGCAAGACTGCTGCAAAAATCACTTAAATAATTGCATGGCAGATCAAACAGAAAAAGAATTGATGCAATCATACCTAGCTCAGAGGAAACAACTGGACACATGGATCCGACATCACCCCATGTTTGCACATGAAATACAAAGAATCAAAAAACACATTGACAAACTGATGAACCAGCGTGCGGATCTGTTGATACAGTATCGTCAAACTCGTCGAGAACACTTCAAAGAGCAGGCCAGAATAGTGTTGTTGCAGGCTCAAAATCATCTGAAAACATTTTCAAAACTAGAGCTATTAGCTACCCTGTCCAAAAGATAAATACTTGCGTTCAACACATGGTTGAACTTATGCGGTTTAACCCACCGCGTATAACATAGAACGTTAACAGGAGAAAACAAATGGGAAGACCAGTAAGATCAGACCGTAATGGAGTGCAAGTATTTGGAACATACGTGGGCGCTGCAGAAGGTATCAGATGTGAAGCCTACATAGGTGGAACAAACCAATCAGATGTGTTTATCATAAAACAATTAGGTGCTAGAAGATACAAAGTACAAGAAGTATCAGGATCAGTCACAGCAAGAGCTAAACTTGTGTCTGGTGTACCAGCAGCAGCAGGTGAAATGAGATTGACCGGACATTTAAACGGTGATCCAGCTCAACCAATTGTGTTGAGCAAATTGAACAAACGCACAGCAGCGAGCTACGCAGGAGCCAGATATAAATGGGTACTGAATGATGACTCAGCTACAGGCGAAGAAGGCAGAATAAATTTAACACTAATATCATAATACCACCACATTGGGGGGAGCAATCCCCCCAAATTAAAAAAAAATATGTCAAAGTTTTTGAGAGTTTTAGACGGCAATTACAACATCAAAGTTCAGCCAGGTGGCGAAATCACACTGGACACTGGTTTGGAAGTTGGCACAGTAAGAATCACAGGCAATTTGGTTGTGGAAGGAGATGCCACCACAGTAGAATCTGAAAATTTAGTAGTCAAAGATAACATTATCATAATCAATGATCAAGAAGCTGGTGCAGGTGTCACTCTAGGCACAGCAGGCATAAGAATTGACCGAGGCAATCAAACAGACGCTGAACTTTTGTATGATGAATCACTCAGTCCATACAATCCTGCCACAGCAACCAATGCAGACGGAGCATTTGTTTTACAATTTGCAAATTCAGATCCCATAGGATTGAGAACCAACAGCATCAGTTCTGGTGGAGAAATTGCTCTACAACCAGGCGGCAGCGGAGCAGTGTTGGCATACAAAGTCAACTATGAAACATTTGTTACACAAAACAATCACATTCCCAATAAAAAATATGTGGATGATGAAATTGCCACTGCTGTTGCCACACTAGCACCCACATTCATTGAGCGAGGAGACACCGAAGTCAGAGTGTATGACACCACATTGGGAGATCCCATCAGCAAAGCCACAGTGGAAATTGATGGAACGCTGACCAATACTTTTTTAGCCAATCAAGTGGATTTCTTGCAAGATCAGATCAACTTGGCAGAAATCAGAATTGAAGAAAGCACCATTTCAGCACCAGGCACTGGTGGTGATTTAGTACTGCAGGCTCAAGGATCACAATCAGTAAGAATTGATGACACACTGCTGATCAAATCAGCAGCAATTGCACCCACATATGACGGAATTGGTTTAAAACTGTACACTGGCGCTCAAAGCACAGGCAAAACTGGATTGTTTTATGTAAATAGTACTAACACCAGAGACGAGATCATCAGTAAAAATAGATCTTTGCTCTTTAGCATGATATTTTAGGAGTAGATATGGCCATTGACAACGCACAATTAAGCACAGGATCACCAATAGCATTCACAGTGCCTGCCAACCAAAGTTGGGCATTCACCACCATACTGGTGTGCAACAAAGGATCTGGCAGTTGTACTTTTTCATTGTATGCTGTGAAAGATACAGAAGCTGTGAGCGACACCAAAAATAAAATTGTTAACACTGCCACAGTGGAAGCTGGCGACACTTTTATTATGGACAGTGAAAAAATTATTTTAGAGGATGGCGACAAACTGTCATTTCAACAAAACGGTGGCACTAATGGTGACTTACTGGTGACGGTGAGTTACATTATAGTGTAATGAGATATTTAAAAAAACAAACCACCAATCAATCTTCTTTGAATGGCCGAGGCATCAAATTCAGTGCGCAAGAATTAGCCACCATAGACAGTGTGAGTGCATTGCTGTTGCCCAAAGGCAGCACAGGTGCAAGACCTTCACCAGTGGAAGGCATGATACGCTACAATACCACCACTCAGAATTTTGAAGCATATGAAGCCAATCCTGCATTTGGAACTCCAGGTTGGAAAAAATTTAGAACTGATGAACCCAAAACTATTTATTCGCAAAACTTAGGCAACGGCGACAATGTGGAACAACTGTTCGGACCATTGGATGCCAATGATCCAGTGTCACCAGTGCCCAGTGCTCCAGCACAGGTGTTGACCATGGTGGAGAACGTGTTGCAGATTCCCACCACCAACTACATATTCATACAAAATCCCTGCTATTACAGCAGTGCTCTAATAAGTTTTTTTGCTGATATTAGCACATCCGGTAAGTCAGGTGCAGGTGCATTTGCTCCAGGCACATCTGCCGCATTCAGCAACAACGCAGCAGTGGTGGATTTTGCAGACGCAGGTTTTTATGTGGGACAGACTATTTTTGTGTCTGGCAGCACCAACAACAACGGATACTACACCGTGGCTTCAGTGGCTCCTACTTTTTTAGAAATCAATGAAACATTCATCAATGAAAATGATCCAGGTTATGCCACCACAGAAACTATTGAAGGTTTGGTGAACCAATCTGTAGTGACTGGCACATTCAGCCAAACACAGGACAGCACAGCAGATGTGATAGTGCTCAACAGCACTGCTGGTCTGGAAGTGAACAACATGATTATATTTGATACTGCTTCAGGCAATATCATTGCTGACACCATATACTTTGTAAAAACTATTTCTGGCAATCAGATCAGCATCAGTGCCACTGCAGGCGGCAGCACATTTAATTTGGGCGATTCTGCTATCACAGGCAACTGGTGTGCAGGAGTGGGATATGGTAGACAACCTTCAGGCAGCACCATAGCATCTGCGACCACCACTGGCACCAATCTAATCACAGTTGTAACCACAGCCAGCATGGCAGTGGGTCAGGAGATCAGTTTCACAGGCACAGCATTTGGCAATCTAGTGGATGGCACAACTTATTACATTGTTAACATAGCATCAGGCACCACTTTGCAGATCAGTGCCACATACGGTGGCCCAGTGTTTGCACTCACCACTGCAACTGGATACATGCAAGTGTCCACATTGGGCAACAATCTATACATGTATTTCGGCACACCAGTGCCAGCAGGCAAACCTGTCACTGTGTTGCACAACTTTGACAAATAATATTTGTTATCACAGCAAATAAATACTACACACAACAAGGAGACGCATGCCTAATCCGGTAGGACGAATATCAGGCCCTTTGCTGAGAAGCAATCTACAACGCACAGATGATCTGGCTTTTGAAACAGATCTGTTGTACATCAACCATTCAGGGTCTCGCATAGGTGTCAAAACAGATTCACCCACCAGACCTCTTCAGGTCAATGGCACATTAAATTCCAACAACATCATAGCCACCAATTCAGCTGTGTTTGGCGACATGACATTCAACAGCACTGGTATCAGTGCATTGAGCGGTGTGATATCCATCACATCTGCAGGCACCATTGAAGCTCCGAATTTGCGTGTGGGCGATATTTTTTTCGATGGCAATGTGTTAGGTACCTATACCACTGATTCAGATCTGCAGCTGGAAGCCAACGGCACAGGTTCTGTGATGTTCAACAGCAGCGTGGAAGTGACCGGCAACATACATGCCACAGGAGATATCACAGCAGATGGCAACATTGTGATAGGCACTGGTGATGAAGACAATCTATCTTTTGGTGCTGATCTTGCTTCAGACATTTTACCCAATGTTTCTGCCACACCTCTCACAGCAGCCGTGATCACATCAGGCAGTTGTCCTGAAACTTGGGCTGTGCCAAGAACATTGTCAGTGATAGGCACACTGAATGGCAAAAATCGTTACAACTATTTTAATGAATATTTGGAGTGGACCGGAACATTTTGGAAATATTGGAACACCACTGTGGGTCCTGCTGCATACTATCGCAGTGATGATGTGACCACTTTTCCTTGGCAAGCCACCACATGGACTGCTGTGGGAGGACTGGGGACACCAGTGCCTATTTTTTCTCAACAGAGCAGCACAGGTTTCAACATAGGTGGTTCTCCCAGCAAACGTTGGGCAAATTACGAAGGCAAACAGGGTGATGTGGCTAATAATATTTTAGTGGATGACAATGTGAGTTTGGCAGGTATCACAGTGAATTTGGGCATTGAAAACAAATTCTATGTGAGTGTTAATGGAGTAGACACCAATCCTGGAGATCATCCTAATTTTGCTTTTGCCACATTATCCACAGCATTGTCTGCTGCTCAAACAGCAGGTGGCAACAATCTCATAATGATCATGCCAGGTGAATACACAGAAACTTTTCCTTTGACCATTCCTGCCAACACCACTGTGAAAGGATCAGGAATCAGAACAGTGAGCATCATGCCAGACACCAGTTCACAAAGTCAAGATGCTTTCAGACTCAACAACAACACCACAGTGAGTGATTTGACCATTAGAAATTTTTACAGTCCAGGATATGCTTTTAGATTTGCCAACAATATAAATGTGACCACCAAATCCCCCTACATACAAAATGTCACTGTGATCACTGCAGGTTCTGTGACATCAGGTTCAGATCCTAGAGGATTTGACGCAGGTGATGCGGGTAAAGGAGCACTGGTGGATGGCAGTGTGGTGAATGCAGCCAGCAATCAAGCCAGCATGTTGTTCAATGCAGTGACGTTTATCACACCTGGTGTGGATGCTGTGACCATGACCAACGGAGTGAGGGTGGAGTTTATTGATTCATTCACTTATTTTGCCAACAGAAGTTTGTATGCCACCAACGGCTCTTTGGGATTTGCCAGTATAGGTAATTCTGTTTATGGATTTGACAGTATTGTAGCATTTTATGGACAAAACGGAATTGTACTAACCGGAGCAGGCGGCAAAACGGTAACTGTTAACGTTTCAAATGTTGGAGTAGTAACTGTTGTTAGCGTAGATACAGGCGCTGAATCTGGATACTATACATCCACTGGCGGAACTACCTGGGTTTTTACAGCAGGCAAATTTGGTGCTGAAGTGAGAGTGATTGCCAGTGCATCTGTGTACGGAAATTATGGCGCAGTTGCAGATGGTGATCAAACACTGATGTATCTGATCAATCACAACATGGCTTATGTGGGTTCTGGCAAAGATGTGACCAATGATAGAAGTTTAGTAGTGCAGGCACAGGAAACTGTGGAATTAAATTCTGGAAGGATCTATTATCAGAGTCAAGATCAGAGTGGCAATTTTAGAGTGGGAGATGTGTTTGAAGTAAACTTTGATACAGGATTTGTTGATCTGGCTCCTGGCAGTTTTGCTTTCAGTGGTTCCAGCCTCACAGTGGGCACTCCTGGATCTCAAACATTCATAGACGCAGACAAAATCACGTTGCCCAACTTTACCATATCAGGCAACACCATCAAAAGTGATATCAATGAAGTGAACATCACTGCAGCAGACAACAATATTAATTTTTTAACCAACACCAATATCAATAATGATTTAGCAATATCAGGCGACGTTACTATTGGTGGCAGTCTAATCAATCTAGGTAATCAGGTCACTGATACCATTGATTTTGAAATGGAATTCATCAGTGATATCATACCAGCTGTGGACAATGTGTACAATCTAGGTCAAGGAAGTGGTGGTAGTTTAACTTTTTCTAGTAGTAATTATCTTTCTTTAAGTGCTCCTCAAACGATAGGCACACAAGCGTTTACCTTTGAATGTTTCTTTTATACAGCTAGTAATGGACTACAGACACTGCTAGGAGCGACGTCTGCTGGAGCAATGTCAATATGGTTGTTTGGTGACGGAACTAATCCAGTAACCACTATACAAATTGATAGATCCTATGTTGATGCTGCTCAATACACAGTTAGTCCCATAACCATAAACACATGGCATCACATTGCAGTCACAAGAGACAGTTCAAACAATATGTCAGTATTTTTAGATGGTGTCAAAGCTACTGGATCCACATCAAATACCACAAACTACACTGGACCCAGCGGGTTAATTGGAGCAGTTGCAGGATCTGGTTATTATTTTACAGGATATTTGACGCAGATAAAATTAGCTGTAGGCTCAAACTATTACAATCCAACTGCATCCAGTATCTCAGTTCCCACAACATCATTAACAACCAGTGCAAATACAAAGTTATTGTTAACTGTGGCTACTAGTGGTGCATACCTTACAGATATCAGCGGAACACAAACAATATCTAATATAGGTGTAGTTACTTACGGCACAGTTTCACCATTCACAGCATTGAATTGGGACAATGTGTACACCCGTGAGTTTGTGGTGGGAGATATCACTATCTCAGACAATTACATGGTGGCCAATCAGAGCAACATAGATCTAGTGATTCAAGCCAATGGCACTGGCAGAGTGGTTGTGGACAATTTAAGATTCAAAACATTGGTGGACAGCACCTCGGGCAACATCAACATTGCCAACAGCAGCAGAACCACAAATTTTACCGGCAAAGCCATACAGTTGCCCACAGGCAATGCAGCACAGCGACCCAATGTGAATGCAGATCTGCGATACAATTCTGTCACTGGACAGTTTGAAGGCTACAATGGCGCTGCTTTGATTTTGGGAGGTGTGAAAGATTTAGATCAGGACACCAGAATTGAACTCAACAGTGATCAATTTTATTTCTATGCCAATGGAGTTAACACTGGAAGAATAGACACTGCAGGTAACTTGATCGTGAATCGTTTTCACAGTCAATCACAATTTGCCTTGAACGACAACACAGTCACAGTGGGATCTGCCACACCAGGCACAGTGGCAGGCATGACTGCCAACGGCACAGGAGTGGTGCAGTTTGACACCAGCAATTATGTGTTCAACAACGGCACCATACGCAACACAGTCACCAACAGTGACATACTGTTTCAGATGACTGGTGTACAGAAAGAACAAAAAGTAGAATTTCGTGCCAACAACAAAGCAGTGCGTGTGCCATTTGGTAATACTCTTCAAAGAAATCCTGGAGTGGTTGGAGAAATATACTACAACACTCAAGCACAAAAACTGCAGGTTTACAGCGGCAGCACTTGGAATGATGCTGCTGGAGCTACCTTGGTCACAGTGACCACTGAAGTGGCTCAAGACTTGGATGTCATCTACAACTTAATTCTAGCATAACAGAACTAAATCCACCAAAATCAATAAATACACTTAATGCTGAGATCTGACCAAGATTTCTGCAGGACAAACCGTGGTTCAACCCGCGAAGAGCTTTGATCTATCCAAAGATGAAAAGGTGGTTGGTGGCACAAGGATGCCCGTTTAAAGGAGAAAAGCATGGCCGTTGGTCGAATTTCCGGTCAGCTCTTGAAGGATAACCTGATCCGTTCCACACTACCAGTGGGCGAACAGAATATTGCCTTTGAGACTGATCTGTTATATATTGATATAATAAATTCTAGGATCGGTATAAAAACTGCCAATCCTCAATATCCTTTAGATGTAAACGGAACCACCAGAACTGTAAATTTAGAAGTCACCAACACTGCCAACATCAGCGATTTAACCTTGACTGGCACTTCAATAACCACCACCAATCCTGTGTTGTCCATTGCTTCACCTGACAAAATTTTATACAACAATGCCATTATAGTGGATGATTTTCAAATATCCAACAACCTCATTGAGACAACCACTTCTAACACAGATCTACAAATCAGTGCAAATGGCACAGGTATTGTGGACATTCTCAGTGATGTGGAAGTGACTGGAAATATATATGCCACGGGCAACATCACAGCAGATGGCAATATCACATTGGGAAATCAGGACACTGACAATGTGACCATCAATGCTGACATCAACAGCGATATTATACCCAATACCACAGACACTTATGATTTAGGCACTGGTGCAAAACGTTGGAATGAAATGTTTGTTTCTGACCTAACTGTGGACAACTTAACAGTGGGCGGCAACATACTAGTGGGTGGATTGGATCTAACTCAAACTCCTGGCAACATCATATATGTGGCCACCAATGGTGACAATGCCAACACCGGCACGCATCAAAATGATCCAGTATTGACCATTCAACAAGCCATCACATTGGCCACTGCAGGAGATTTGATACACATTTATCCAGGCACCTACACAGAAACATTTCCCATCACTGTGCCTGTGGGAGTAACTATCAAAGGCGAATCATTGCGATCAGTGTTTATTCAACCCACTGGTGGCACCATTGACCAGAATGCTTTCATATTGAATGGTGAAACCACTATTGAAGATTTAACAGTGGGCAATTTCCGTTTCAATGCTGGATTAAACAGAGGATATGCTTTTAGATATGCTGCATCATTCACAGTGACCACACGTTCACCCTATATCAAAAACGTGAGTGTGATCACCACAGGTTCTGTGACATCTGGCGCAGATCCCAGAGGATTCAACACTGGTGATGCTGGCAAAGGAGCTTATTTGGATGGCAGTTTGGCCACAGCAGGCAGCAATGAAGCCAGTTGTTTGTTTCAAAATTGCACATTCATAACTCCAGGTGTGGATGCCATCACCATGACCAATGGAGTGAGAGTGGAATGGTTGAATTCATTCACATATTTTGCCAATAGAAGTTTGTATGCAGTGGATGGTGTGTCTGGTTTGAAAGGCACTGGAAAAACACTGCTGAAAGTGGATGGCTTATCAGGACCTGCAGTGATTGCTGGTCAAACCATCACTTACAAAGATGTGGACAATGTTACAGTTTTGGGCACAGGCACCATTGCCACAGTGGATGGAACAAAAATTTATCTCACAGGCAAAGTTGTAGGATTTGAAAATGCCACAGACCGTCCAGGTAAAACTGTCACATCTCATGGCAATGCACAATTGAGCACAGCTCAAATTAAATATGGCAGCAGTAGTTTATTATTGGATGGTGTAGGCGATTATTTGAGCATTGCCACGCAGGCAGACTTTGGCTATGCATCTGGAAATTTTACCATTGAGTTCTGGTTAAGAATCACCAGCTTGGGCAATCAAGTGATCATCGAACAGAGATCAGCATCGGCTCTCAACAATCCAATGATCCATATTAATAGTGGAGTAATAAAATATTACGCAGCTGCCGCTAACAGAATCACAGGCTCCACTACTATTGCCATCAACACTTGGTATCATGTGGCTGTAAGCAAAAGCAGTGGCACCACCAAACTGTTCGTGAATGGCACACAGGAAGGCAGTTCTTATGTGGACGCCAACGACTATGGCAGCACATCCACTTTGATTGTGGGAGCTGACTATTTGTACGCCAATACGCTATCTGCCTATCTAGATGATTTAAGAATTGTCAAAAGCGCAGCAATATACACCAGTAATTTTACAGCACCCACCACTCAGTTGACTGCTACTCCCAACACTGTGCTGTTGTTGAATTTCAACGGTATTAATGCAGCTACCACTATGGAAGACTCAGTGGAAGGCGCACAATTTATAAGTTTTTCAGGCGGAGGTGTGGCCACCAGTTTTGTTAATGTGGACTACACAGACTTTGGCGCAGAAGTGAGAAGCATAGCATCTGCTTCTATCTATGGCAATTACGGAGCATACGGTTCTGGAGCAGGAGTATTGATGTATTTGATTGGACACAATTTTGCCTACATTGGTTTAGGCAAAGAAGTGGACAATGATCCATCCACGGCCATACAGGTCAACGAAGTGATAGAATTATCCAACGCAAGAATATTTTACAGTTCAGTGGATCACAAAGGTGATTTCCGAGTGGGAGATTTATTCTATGTGAATCAAGCAGACGGTACAGTAACGTTCACTTCTGCTTTCACCAACATTGCTTCCAGCAGCACATTAACTTTCACTTCTGGTGGACATACCACTATCATTGATGGATCTTATATTCAACAAGACAATGTGAAATTGAGCGGCAACACCATTGAAAGTACCACAGGAGCATTGAATTTGGATGCAGACAATGGACAGATCAATCTATTGGACAATGTGAGCATCTCAGGCGACTTGGATGTCACAGGAGATGTCAGCATTGGTGGAAATATTACCATTGGTGATCAAACCACTGACACTTTGAGCATTGTGGCAGCTATTACCAGCGACATCATTCCACAAACCACTAACACATACAATTTGGGCAGTGCAGCTAAAAATTGGAACACAGTGTACAGTTCCACCATCAATGTGGATGGCAACATCAGAATTGAAAACAATTTGATCACCACACAGACCACCAATTCAAATCTACAATTGAGTGGTGCTGGCACAGGCAGTGTGGAGATAGAAAATTTTAGAATCAACGACAACACCATCACCAATACCACTGGTGATATGACCTTTACTCCGGCCACAGGTGTCACGGTGTTCACAGGCACAGGCAGTGTGAGATTGCCAGCAGGTGGTAACGCTGCCAGACCTGCCATACCCACTGCGGGCATGATCAGATACAACACTGATTCCAATCTATTTGAAGGTTATGATGGCAGTTGGACTGTGCTGCAAGGTGTGTATGATTTGGATCGCAACACCTACATCACTCCAGAATTAACTCCTGGAGCCAATGACAACACCATAAGATTTTACAGCAACAACACTTTGGTGGCAGATGTCAACAGCACTCGTTTTGATGTGAACACATTACAAGTGGACAGCATCACCATATCAGGCAACACATTGACCACCACAGGTACTAACCAAGATTTGATATTGAATGCCAACGGCACAGGCATCATCAGAATTGAAAATTTAAATTTTCAAACCAACACCATTACCAATTATGTGACAAATGCTCCCATCATATTTGAAACCACCGGTGATGGTTATGTGGATTTGAGTCAGGCAGGCGGAGTGCGTATACCTTATGGATTGTCTGCACAGAAACCCTCTGCTCCTGTGATAGGATTGATGAGATACAATCAAGATGATTTGTATGTGGAAATTTATGACGGGTCAAACTGGGTGTCTGTGGCAGGATCAGGCGGTGCTGTAACACTCACACAAGCAGAGCAATTTGCAATAGAATATGCACTTACTTTAGGATAAAACATATGACACAAACGGTTAAATACACACAGAAATAGGACACAAATCACATGGCAACAGCGTTCAAAAACAAGATTATCAGTGCAGTAGGCACCAGTCCTGTGAAGATATATGAAGGTCCTGTGGGAGTGGAAACCACTGTGATTGGGCTCAGTTTGGCCAATATTTCTGCAGGCATAATCACTGTCAGTGTGTTTGTGCAGGACGACACCAGTGCTCAAGCATTTTACATAAAAAACGCACAGATATCACCAGCATCATCATTGAGAGTGGTGGTGAGCGGAGAAAAATTAATCATACCAGCTGAATATGATCTGTTTGTGGAGAGCAACACAGCAGCAGCAGTGGATGTGGTAATGAGCTATGTGGAGATAACATAATATGCAATACATCGGTCAAACAATTGCCAACACCATTAAAAGTCACAAGGATAGATATTTCTATGGCCTGCGTAGAACTGATGCAGGTGAACTGTATCTGGCCAAGGTGGATCAAACAGAACTAGGTGACAGTGTGACCATCAACAACCCAGGATTGGCATCTGCCAACTATGAGGAATGGGCTGAAGGACAGGATTTTTTTGATGGTAGAGATGTGAATCACGATAAAATTTATACCAATTTAAAATATGAACAGTACAGATGGGATGATGTCAACTTGTATTACTATATCAATTCCGAAGGTGAATTGGTGGTGCGAATCAATCATCCTATTGATATGGAAAATCCAGGAGCAGCAGCCAGCGCTTACACCTATCCCAATGTGAGCGAAATACCTCTGTTCACAGGAGCTTCTATCAAATGGGATCAAGACACCATCACTTTTGACAACAATGAATCTTCATGGGACAGAACTTAAAAGGTATATTTGTATTATGGTAAATATTAACAAACACAATCAAGGACACACATGGTAAAACAGATAATCAATGATGGCGTAACACCCAATGATGGTCAGGGAGATAATCTAAGAGCCGGAGCTATCAAAATCAATTCAAATTTTGACGAAATTTACTCAGCCTTGGGCAATGGAGTCAGTCTGACTGTGATCAACAACAATCTGATCACTGCCACAGGTCAAAATAAAATCACTTTCAAATACAACAATTTGGCAGGTTTGCCCAATGCTACCACCTACAGTGGCATGTTTGGTTTCACCAGTGACACTGACAAGGCTTATGTGGCTGTGGATGGCACATGGACAGAATTATTAACCACTGCTTCCAGCATCAACTCTCTGAGTGATGTGAACACCACAGCAGTGCCTGCAGATGGACAAGCTCTATTATGGAACGCAGCCACTTCCAATTGGATTCCTGGCACAGTCAGCGGAGGAGGCGGAGGCGCAGCAGCCACTACTTTTTTAGCTCTCACAGACACTCCAGCCAACTACACAGCAGCCGGCAGTAGATTTGTCAAAGTCAACAGTGGAGCAACTGGATTAGAATTTGTGGCAGGCATTCAAAGTTCTGATGTCAGTGCCATATCAATCAATTCACTGTCAGATGTGGACACAGCCACAACATTGCCTTCAGTGGGACAGGTTTTAAAATGGAATGGCACCAATTGGGTACCAGCAGCAGATGCCACGTCAGGTGGTGGTGGAACCAATGCTGACACACTGGATGGATTTGACAGCACATATTTCTTAAATTATCAGAATTTGACCAACCAGCCCACCATACCAACCACTTTTTTAGCTCTCACAGACACTCCAGCCAACTACACATCAGCAGGTGGCAGATTTGTCAAAGTGAACGCAGGAGCCACTGCACTGGAATTTACCAGCGTGAGTATTCCTGCCACATTGGATGATCTCACAGATGTGGTGATATCTGCACCCACAGTGGGAGACATGCTGTACTACAATGGCACCAACTGGGTCAAACAGAATGGTCCCATAATCAGATGGAGTTTGTCTGCCAGTGGCAGTGCTGATTACGTGTACACTGGTCCAGGTTTTTATGCATCCACCAATGATCCCACTCTGTATCTGCACAGAGGAACCACATACATTTTCAGCAACACTGTGCATGCCACTCATCCTTTGGAAATCAGAGTGAGCAATGGAGGTGCTGCATACACCAATGGAATATCTGGTGCTGGCACTGACACTGTAACTTTCACAGTGCCCATGGATGCTCCCGGCACACTGTATTATCAATGCACAGTGCATTCAAGCATGGGCAATACCATCAACATTGTAACTTAAAAATATGAACAACGAACAACACATTGAACAGATAGAAGAAACACTGGGATCCAGCAGATATTTCTATGGCCTGCGCAGAACTGATGCAGGTGAATTGTATCTGGGCAAGGTGGATCTCATGAGTGCCAACAGCACAGATGCATTGCAGATCAATCTGCCAGGCAATCCCACTGAAAATCTACCCAGCTTTGCCAGAGGAGTGGATTTTTTTGAAGGCAGAGATGTGGAGCACACTAAAATTTATGATAATTTAAACTATGAACAATTTCGTTGGGACAGCAGAAATATTTTGTATTACATTGATTCTGAAGGACAACTGGTTCTCAGAGTGAATGAACCATACACTTACCCTGTAGGAATATAACATGCCAGAATTTAAAATTGAACGCATACGTTTTAGATGGAGAGACTCTTGGTCTGCCACCACAGTGTACATCAAAGATGATGTGGTGCGTTTCGGAGCCAAAGTGTATGTGTGCTTGATAGCTCACACTGCCAATGCAAATTTTTACACAGATTTTGACAATGCCTCTCCCAAATGGAGTCAGATGTTGGATGGACAAAGCTGGACTGGTGATTGGACTCCCAGCACTTTCTACAAGATCAATGACATAGCCAAACTGGGTTCCACATTGTGGATCTGTTTGGAACCACACACCTCCAATGCAGATGCAGAAGATGCATTATCAGGTGATGAAGCCAAATGGACTGTGTTTGCAGAAGGTGAAAACTGGCGCGGTGATTGGACTCCCAGCACTGCATACATCAAAGGTGATTTGATTCGTTATGGTGGAAGATTATATCTCTGCGCATTGTATCATGTGAGTGCCACAGCGTTGGAAGGATTGGAATTGGATCTACCCAACTGGACCTTGTACACAAGAAATTTAGATTACAAACTGGAATGGAATGTCAACACCAGATACCGATCAGATGAGTTGGTCAAGTATGGTGGCATAGTGTACAGAGTGATCACAGGACATCAAAGTGCTGTGAGCAATGTGTATGTGAATCCCAACTTCACCACAGACAGTGTGGCTGGCATGGGTGCTGCTTTCAAAGTTTTTAGAGTGGGTGCTGTGTATCACGTGCAGTTCACCAACACTGGAATGGATTTCAGTGCGTCTGATCAGATCACTGTATTGGGCACACAGTTGGGTGGATTTGCACCCAGCAACAATCTCATAATCACTGCATTGTCAGTGGAGACAGATGGAGCCATCATAAATTATTCTGTCACAGGCACAGCAGAAATCACTGCAGATGGATTGGAAGCTGATTTTGGAAAATTTGAAACAGTGATTGACGGCATAGAATACAAAGGCGATTACACTCAATACACCAGATACAAAAAAAATGATATTGTGAAGTATGGTGGATCCAGTCTTTGGATCTGTATGGATGCAACGAATGTAGGTGTATTTGCTGACAGCGCAGTGCTGGATGAAAGCAAATGGGATATCTGGTTGCCTGGTTTGGGATTTGAAGCACTATGGAGTGCAACCACTTATTATCAACAGGGTGATGTGGTGATGTATGGCGGATACAGCTATGTGTGTTTGTTGAGCAACATAAATGTACTGCCCACTGTGGCAGTTGACAGCAGCAGTGCTTGGGAATTAATGGTACCAGGTTATAACTTGAGAGGTGACTGGCAGGATGATGACAGCACAGCAACCACTCAGTACAAAACTGGTGACGTGGTGCGCAGCGGAGGTAATTTATACATTGCTGTGCGAGACAATGCAGGTGATCTACCACTGGAAGAAACTGCTTATGATCCTGGCACTGATTCACCTTATCCTTGGCAATTGTTGGTCACAGGTAAAAGATGGAGAGGACCTTGGTACGAGGTTGATCCCGTAACTCAACAGAATAGATTTTATTATCCTGGTGACGTGGTCACTGTGGCAGGCACCACTTTTGCCTGTGTGGAATATCATGAAGCTGACATATCAGCTGCCAAACCCACTCTGGATTTGGAGAGTGAAGCTGTAGGACCTTTGTGGGTCAAATTAGCTCAAGGTGGCGTGGCCAATGTGTTGGAACATGTGGGAGATATCAAAACCATAGGTGACGACAGTGTGACCTTTGCTCTCAACATAGGAACTTCAGGAGAATCACTACAGATCACCAACAGCATACCAGACTGGAAACCACAAGATGTGATCACCAACGTTTTCTATGTGTCCACAGAAGGTGTGAATGCACTGAACAGAGGAACCACATTGCAGACTGCATTTAGAACTGTGAAATATGCCTGTGATTTTGTGAATGCTGACAAATTATCTCGAACACCGGCCACAATTTTTATCAAGACAGGAATTTATGAAGAAATATTGCCCATCAACGTGCCCTATGACACAGCATTAGTGGGAGATGAATTAAGAAGCACCAGCATCAGACCAGCTGAAGGTTATGAAGGATCCAACATGTTTTATGTGAACAATGGATCAGGCATAAGAAACATGAGTCTACAAGGACTGTATGGCACACTTGGAGCAAATAATCAATATCTAACCAAGAGACCCAGTGGTGGAGCATTTGTTTCTCTTAACCCTGGAAATTCTCCATCAGATACCACTGCATGGATCACTACTAAATCACCCTATGTGCAAAATGTCAGTACCTTTGGCACAGGTTGTGTGGGATTAAAAGTGGATGGAGATCTACACAATGGTGGCAACAAATCAGTGGTGGCCAATGACTTCACACAGATTATTTCAGACGGTATAGGATTTTGGGTCAAAGGTGAAGGAAAATCAGAATTAGTTTCTGTGTTTACATACTACTGTCACATAGGATACTTGGCAGAAGACGGCGGCAAAGTGCGTGGAACCAACGGCAACAATTCATATGGTGCATATGGTGCTGTGGCAGAAGGTTTTTCTTTGGCAGAAACTCCCATCACTGCTGAAATAGACAATCAATCTGGAGAAGCATTGATCAACAGTGTGTACAACGATGAAAATCAGATATTTTGTTTTGGATATTCACACACAGGTCAAGATTACACCAGCGCCACAGTGACCATCACAGGTTCAGGTGCAGGAGCAGCTGCCTTCATAGGTTATGACAACACACGCTATCAGTCCATCAGCGAAGTGAGATTGACAGATCCTTTGGACAGCGGAATTACAGGAGGATTAGGTTACACCAACATACTGGGCAATGCTCAAGGTGGTGATGATAACAGCATACTGTTGGCTGCACAATATGAACCACAATATGAAAAACTTTTCACAGCCACCAGCGGAAACCCAGCCAACACCATCACTGTGCAAAACATCACAGAAATGAATGTGAATGATGCAATTATTTTTCCAAGTTCGGCTTTTGGCAACATAGTGCCAGACACTGTGTACTATGTGAAAGAATTAGTGAATGCTGCCACCATAAGAATAAGTGAAACTCCTGGTGGTGCAGTGTTTGTGCTCACAGGAGCCACTGGTGTAGGATATTTTGTAGCGGGTAGAATAATAGGACAAAGAGTGCAAATCATAGAAGGCACAGGCAGAGGTCAGTACGGAGTGATATCCTACTATGACCATCCCAACAAAAGTATCAGCGTGGTGAGACAGTTTGATGGATTACCTGGTTTTGAACATCTTTTGGGAGGGTTGGCCATTGAACCTGTGTTGGATGGATCCACCAAATACAGCATTGAACCTTTGGCATCTTTTTCAGATCCCACATATTCTGTCAGCAACACCACACTGCCCATCAGTGCCACATGGGGAGTGGTAGGATCAGCGCGATTCGGCAGCACCAATGTCACTGTGGTACTCAGTGCCAGCGGTGGATATTTTACCACCAACGGCAGCACTTGGACAGCCTGCACAGGATTGGCTCCAGTGAATTATCTTTATACAGCTCGCAGCAGCACTCATTTATTGGCCATATCTACCAATGCTATATCCGGCACCACCACAGGATCCACTTGGACAGGATTAACCACTCCAGGAGGTTATGGTTCATTCACCAGCATCTCATGTGAACAGGATATTTTTATTATTACCACCAATCAGGGTTTTGTATTGAGATCCGCAGACAATGGAGTATCGTGGACTGCAGCAGAAGTAGCGCCTTATGATGGATCCACACCAGCGCTCACACATTCAGCCGGTGGATCAGGTCTGTTTATTGTGTGTGATGATCTGGGACAAACTTATGAAAGTCCCAATCTAGGTGTGAGTTGGTATCAAGGACCTGACATAGGCAGCACAGGAATAAATGTGAAGGACATTGTGTATGGCAACAATAGATTTGTGGCAGCTTGCAATGATAATCCCAATGACTCCAGCACATTGAGCAACAGATTTTATTACACACTGGCCAACCAGAGCACTGTGGCAGCATCTAACATCACTGTGTGGCAGCCCAGTGAATTACCACCAGAGTCAGATCAATATGTGATCAGTTACAGTCAAGGATGTTTTGTGGCTGTCACTGAATCAGGAGATCTTGCAGAAAGTATTGACGGTAAGCATTGGAAAGTTTTAGGCACTCAGTTGCCCATCGGAGGTCCTGGAATTTTTGTACAAATCACTGGTGGATCAGTGAATGGTCCATGTTTTATTCCTTTGACTGATACAAGTACCAATCAGATCAAGGTGATCAGATATGGAGCAAGAGCTTTGGGTAGAATAAGAACTAATGCTGGAAGAATCAGTCAGATTGAATTGATAGAACCAGGCAGTGGATATTCAATCGCACCTACCATCACAGTGGTGGATAATGAAAATGTTATTGATGCTCTTTATTCCGTGAGAACCAACAATGGTACCATAAGTCAACCCACATTTACCAACAGAGGCACAGGATTTTTAAACGTGAGTGCCACAGTTAGCGGCGATGGATTGGCTGACAAATATCAAACAGGAAAATTTTTAACAATTAAAAATTTATCTAGATTGCCCAGCCCAGGTGACAATGTGGAATTTGCTAACATTCCCAACTCACTGTTTAAATTGGGTAATTTTGTTCAATTGGGTGGTGTAGAACCTAATATTTTCGGCACATTAAGAGTGAGTCCAGGAGTGGATGCTTTCTTGTCACCAGGTCATAATGAGTCAATCACCATCAGACAAAATTACAGTCAGGTTAGATTGACAGGTCATGATTTTTTAGACATCGGCACAGGTAATAAATTCACAACCAATTATCCAGATCTTTACAAAACAGGATTCACTGCAGGTTATGAACCTGCACAATTCAATGAAGTGGTTGAGTCAGGTGGAGGACGTGTGTTCTACACCAGCACAGATCAAAATGGTAACTTCCGAGTGGGAGAACAATTCAGAGTGGAACAGAACACTGGTATTGTGACATTAAGTGCAGATTTCTTCACACTGGATGGTCTGACTGAATTGGCTCTGGGTGGAGTGGTATTGGGTGGATCAGGAGCAGTGATACGTGAATTCAGCATAGATGCCACCATGGCAGCCAACAGTGACAACATAGTACCCACACAGAAAGCAATCATAGCTTACATACAAAGTAGAATTTCAGGTGGTGGATCCTCTTTGAACGTGTCTATTCTAAGGGCAGGTGCCATACAGATACAAAATGACTTCATATTTAATGTGGGTGGAGAGCCTATACAGATAAATTCACCGGTGAATTTCAAGGCAGGAATCAAAGGATCCATGCTGGCATTGAATTATTTCTTGGGTGGAGTAGCTTCCACAGAGCTCAACGAAGGTGATGCTGTGAGTGGGATAGACACCAGCAATGGATATGGTAGTTAGTATGATAAATAACAACACAACAAGGAAATCATAACAATGGCTGAGTTTAAATTAGGTAGGATTAGGTTCATTTGGAAAGGTGCCTGGATCACTGCCGTTGAGTATTTTATCGATGATGTGATAAGATATGGTGGCCGTACCTATATCTGCGTGGTGGGACACACCAGCGGTACTTTTCAAACAGATTTAACTGCTGCAAAATGGAACCTGATGAGTGATGGTCAGGAGTGGAAAGCCAACTGGTCTTTGAACACCACATATAAACCCAATGACATTGTGAAATATGGTGGGTATTTGTACATTGCCAACGAAGGACACACTTCAGCTGCCACAACCACTTTGGGATTGGAAGCAGATCAATCCAAATGGGATTTATTTTCAGAAGGATTTGATTACAAATCAGATTGGGCAATCAGTACCAGATACAAAGTAAATGATTTAGTCAAGTACGGTGCATACATCTACACCTGTATCACTGCACACACATCAGCTGCCACCACCACTTTAGGTTTGGAAAATGATATTGGCAACTGGGAAGTTTTCTCCAAAGGATTCAATTGGTTGAATGCTTGGGCTACCACTACCAGATACAAATTGGGAGACGTGGTCAGATACGGTGGACAACTGTACGTGGCCAACCTAGGACACACTTCAAATGCATCAGCCACACTGTTGGGTGGTGGATTGGAAGCGGATCAAGCCAAGTGGGATTATCTACACAAAGGTATTGAATATAAATCAGATTGGGCAGGTACCACCAGATACAAAATCAATGATGTGGTCAAGTGGGGACCAAGTCTTTGGATCTGTACCACTTATCACGTTTCTACTGCCACACTCACTGCAGATCAAGCCAACTGGGCTGTGTTTGTACCAGGATTAGAATTTGAAGATTCATGGAGTTCCGCAACCAACTATCAGATAGGTGACTTTGTGACCTATGGTGGTTATGGTTACGTGGCCAAGACCAATAGTTTGAATAAAAACCCCAACACCTATGCAGGTGTGGATTGGGATCTATTTGTAACAGGATTCCGTCTAAGAGGTGATTACAACAACGGCACTGCATATCTCAATGGTGATGTGGTACGCTTGGGAGGATTCACTTATATCTGTATTGAAGACAGCACAGGCAACAGACCACCCAATGTGACCTACTGGGACAAACTCAACGAAGGAATCTATTGGAAAGGCAACTGGGCCAATGCCACTCTGTATGACAAAGGTGATGTGGTACGAGGAATTATTAATACCAACAATTCATATATTTGTATACTGGCTCACACTTCCAACAACGTGGGACCTGCCACAATCACACAACCAGATTATGCACCAGGAGCTGGAGTGGACACTGGCACATATTGGCAACTATTATCGGGAGGTGCAGAAAGCACAGCACTGACCACACAAGGAGATTTATTATTGTACGGACCATCAGGTCCTACTAGATTACCAATTGGACTTTCAGGTCAAACATTATTGGTGAACTCTGCAGGCACGCTGCCTGAATGGGGTTACTTTGGAAAGATTGACAATGTATGGTACGTGGCTCTATCAGGTGTGGATGCACCAGCTCCAGACTACGGTGCCACATTGAACCAACCTTGGAGAACCATTCAATATGCTCTTAAAGAAATAGACAAAGGACCGTTGTATCCTAAAGCAAAAAATTTATTAGTGAGAAACAAAGCATTCATACAGAGAGAAACTGTGGCCTACATAAATGCCACGTTCCAAGCCACTTGTACCAACACCACCACAAGCACCAATCTAATCACCTGCAACAGCACTGTGAATCTTAGAGTGGGCATGAGAGTGGAATTCACTGGCACCACATTTGGCGGAGTAAGCACTGTGACTGAATATTATATCATCACTAAAACATCTACGCAGATCAGTGTGAGTCTCACACCCACAGGTTCAGCAGTTGCACTCAGCACCGCTGCAGGAACTATGGTGGTAAAATTAAAATATGACAGTGCCAAATGTCTAAGAGATATAGGACAAATCATTGATGCTGTGCAATGGGATTTGAGTCATGGTGGCAATGAGAAATCAAGATTGGCTGCTATTTCTTATTACACAGGCAGCGGATCATATGTGTATGGTCAGGAAACAGAGACCAGTGCTGCTATTGAATTTGCCAAGACCGTGATTGATGCTGCCATTTCCAATGACGCAGCTTATGTAGAATTGCAAGCGGTTGTGTCACAAGTGATTGACAACGATATTATGGAAGAACCTCAAGCACAAGGTTTGATAGAATCATTAATGGACATCATCATAGATGCAATCACAGCAGGCGATGTAGATGATGTGCCAGCTGAGATTATTGCCGGCAACACTGTGAATGTGAAGACAGGAATATTTTATGAAGTATTGCCCATACGTGTGCGCGAAAGCACAGCCATTGTGGGAGATGAGTTGAGAAGCACCAACATCAGACCTGCTCCCAGCTATGTAAATATTTCAGACACTCCATACACATTGCTAGGCATTGACAGATTAGAAAATATCATTGATGATATTATTACCAACACTCCTGTATCAGCCACAGCAGCTGGATATGTCACATCAGTGTCCACACCAGTACAAGATGTCAACAGAACTTCTGGAGTATACACCAACAGAACAGTGACTGGTGGAACAGGCAGTGGCGCAACATTTAATGTCACTGTGAATGCCACAGGTTTCGTAACTCTAATCACTGTGAACACTTCAGGCACAGGCTACACAGTGGGCAACACTCTTACCATAGCATCAGGACAATTGGGAGTCAGCAGTTTGGCTGCCACTTTCACTGTGAGCACTGTGGGCGCCGGCAACACTATTACACAAAATGTGAGTGCTCCAGCAGGATCTGCTCCAGCAGCAGCCGCAGCAGTGAGCATTGTGGAAGACATTTATGATTATATCAACTACAATGTGATTGGTGACAGTTCCAGTCCCGAGCCCACTGTGAGTGGTTCTAATCTGCCTCAGACTGCAATTGGTTACACAGATGCTGTGTTGAGATTGATTGAAAATAGAGAATTTTTAGCCACTGAAGTGGTGGAATACACCAAAAAAACCAATCCTGGTGCTTTCCTTACATATTTCACAGCAGACAACGAGTTGTCTTGCAAAAGAGATGTGAGAGAATATGTGGATGCAGTGGCCCATGATTTGATCTACACCGGCAATTACAAAGCCATCGTGGCTGCCAAGTATTATGAAACTGCTGTGACCGGCAGTGTGGCTTCGGACATGTTCTACATGAGAAACGGCACAGGATTAAGAAACTGCACACTGCAAGGATTGACAGGCTCATTGGGTGCTGCTAACGCCTACGGCACACAGAGACCCACTGCTGGAGCCTACGTATCATTGGATGCAGGTTGGGGACCATCACATGAAGATGTGTGGATCACTAACAAATCACCCTATGTGCAAAACGTATCCACATTCGGCACAGGTTGTGTGGGATTAAAAGTGGATGGCGCACTGCACAACGGTGGAAATGATTCAGTGGTGGCCAATGACTTCACACAAATTTTATCAGATGGTATCGGATTCTGGGTGACCAACCTAGGTAGATCAGAATTAGTTTCTGTGTTCAGTTACTACAATCACATTGGATACCTAGCTGAAAATGGTGGCAAAGTGCGTGCTACCAACGGTAATAACTCATATGGAAAATTTGGATCAGTGTCTGAAGGTGGAGATGCTTCAGAAGTTCCAGTCACATGCGTGGTCAACAACAAAAGCACAGATGCCACAGTGGGAAATACTTTCACAGATGGTGATAGAATATTGGCTTTGGAGTATACCAATGCTGGAACCAATTACACCACAGCAGCCACACTGACCATATCAGGAGATGGTTTTGGTCTTGCTGGTACCACTGCCACAGTGCGCAACGGTGCTGTGTATGAAATTAGATTAGATGAAACTGTCACATCACCTGAGAGCAACTATGGTGGTGATGGATATATCACAGCCAGCAACGTGTCTCAAAACGGCACTGATAAAACTATCACTATTTCCAACACTGACACATCATTGGCCAGTCAGTTGACCGGATTATCCATATACATCACTGAAGGATTAGGAGCAGGACAGTATGCTTACGTGGTGGGATTCAATGCAGGTACCAAGGTTGTCAAAGTGGCCCGACCTTCATTCACATCATTCACAGTCACAGCTGCCACAGCGTCAAATGATAGATTCACTTGTGCTAGCAGCAGCACATTAGACATTAACATGCCCATCATGTTCAGCGGCACAGCATTTGGTGGAGTGACCACCACTGCTACCAATCCAACCATTTACTATGTGTTGAGCAAGCCCACTGGAACCACATTCACTATCAGTACCACACCAGGTGGATCAACTTTTGATGTCTCGGCTGATGCTGTAGGCACCATGACCATACACAAAGCAGGTTGGGATCATTTGGTTAACACCACTTGTACCAACACCACAGTGAGCACAGATGTGATCACCTGTGCATCCACTGCAGGATTGTATGTGGGTGCAGCAGTGCAGTTTGATGGCACCACATTTGGTGGCATAAATCCATACACTCAATACTATGTGATCAGCACAGGATTCACAGCAACACAATTCAAAGTCAGCACTTCTTTGGGCGGCGCAGCAGTCACGCTCAGCACTGCTGCAGGCACCATGAGTGTGAGATTGGTAGAAGTTATATTAGACGGTACCACCAAGTATGACTATGCTCCACGCATTATTGTGAGTGCTCCTCCTTCAGGTATCACAACCATTGCCAGAGCAGTGGTCACAGCAGAAAAAATATCTGCCATTAGAATTATTGAACCAGGTTCAGGCTATGTGACGGCTCCTACAGTGACCATAGTGGATCCCAGCAACACAGTGGAAGCACCTGTGGAAGTTTTCATTGGCAATGGAGCTTTGGGTCAACCCACATTCACCAACAGAGGATTATCATTTTTGACAGCCGTAACCACAGTGACCGAAACAGGCGTGGTACGCACTGTGAGTGGCATCACCAATGCCAACCCAGGAGTGGTCACAACTTCAACCAACCACACTTACACCAGTGGACAAAAAGTTATTTTTGCAAACGTGGCTGGCATGTTCCAAATCAACAGCGGAGTGTACTACTATGTGAATGTGTTGACTCCAACCACTTTTTCATTGTATGTGGATTCAGCACTGACTGTGCCTTTGAACACCACTGACTACGGAGTTTACATTGCTTCATTGGGCACTGTGACAGAATTTGGCGGATTTAGAAACAGTCTACAGAATGGCAAATTCATACAAGTGGAAGGATTGACGCAAATTCCACAGGCAGGAGCCAATGTAGAATTTGCTTCATTGCCAGGCAACTATTACAAACTGGTAACTGTGCAGAATCTATTGGGCACACAGTATCCATTCACTGCACTGTTGCAAGTGAGCCCACAGATAGAAGTGTCAGAAGCACCACCGCATGGTGATCCTGTCACAATTAAAATTAGATATTCGCAAATCAGATTAACAGGTCACGATTTCTTAGACATAGGTACAGGTGGTTTTACTAGCACAAACTATCCTGGCATACCTTTAACTCCTGCTGATCCAGACAACGAGACTGTGGAATCAGGTGGAGGACGTGTGTTCTTTACCAGCACAGATCAAGACGGTAACTTCCGAGTGGGAGATTTATTCTCAGTGGAGCAGAGCACAGGTGTGGCCACATTGAATGCTGATGCGTTCAATATTTCAGGATTACAAGAACTTCAGTTGGGTGAATTAGTATTGGGAGGCAGCAGTGCTTCTATCAATGAATTCTCCACAGATGGTACAATGGCAGCCAACAGTGACCAAATTGTGCCCACACAGAGAGCGATTAGAACATATATAGCTAGTCAAATCGGTGGTGGAGCCAGCAGTTTGAACGTGAACCAAATCACAGCAGGTTTGATCACAATATTTGCTTCAACCATTGAGACCACCACTGGAGTGACAATAAACTTTGAATCCCCTGTGAATTTCACAGCAGGAGTTAACGGAGCGCCCGTAGCAATGGGGCTTTTCCTACAAGGATAACAAGAGTACAACAAAAGGAGAACAGTAAATGGCAACAGGAAGATTGGGAGCGTCGGATTTAACCGCAGCTGCCTTAACAACAGTATATACCTGTCCAGCTGATACGTTTGCAATAGTTGCTGTAAACTTCCTAAATCGAGGCAATCAAGCTCAAACTTTTAGATTGGCTGTGGCTACCACAGCTACTCCTACAGTGGGTGAGTACATTGAATACGATGTGGAAGTGCTGTCCAAAGGAGTTCTAGAAAGAACTGGTTTGGTATTGGCAGCAACACAAAGATTAGTGGCATACGCATCGGGTGGCAACGCTAGCGTGGTGGTTTACGGCATTGAAACATCAACTGCATAAATCACGGCAATAGCATAAATACAAGCAAACATAAGGACTAAAACATGGGAAGATACATATCAACAACCGGAACCGCTGGTATAGTTATACGTGAAGTTAGTACAACGTATCAAGCAGTTGTGAATGATAGAATTTTGGCTAACTCTGCAGCAGCAGCCTTCACTATCACTTTGCCACTGAGCACTGGACTGTTGAACAATGACACCATTCAAATCATAGACGTTGGCAACTTAGCAGGAACCAACAACATCACTGTGGCTAGAAACGGTGCACTGATCAACGGAGCAGCTGACAATTTAACAATTGACTTGAATCAAGCAATTGTGACTTTGATTTATACAGGCGTAACTTATGGTTGGATTGTTGCCGCAGTGTAATTGATTTTAATAATCACACAGCATCACAATCTACAAAAGAATTAATAGTATGGCAAGTTTGAAAAACCTTACGGCAACCAAGAACAACAACTTTCCACAAGTGACGGAAACCAATGTGGAATCTGGTCAGATATATAATTTTCAAGCCAACAATTTTGAATCACTGCACGCAGGCATTTGTTTTCATCCCTGTCAATCAGGCACAGCAATAATTGAGATATGGGGCGCAGGTGGCTCTGGAGCCAAAATGTGCTGTTGTGGATTTGGTACTCCTGGTAACCCAGGCGCATACAGTAAAAAAACAGTCACTCTCACATGCTGCGGATATATCACAGGATCACCAGGCATAGCCTGCGGCAATGATGCACTGTGTTTCAGAGGCTGTTCAGATGCCACTGGAGTGACCATTTATGCCAATGGCAGCAGCACAGGTTGTATGTGTGCTCAAGGTGGCCGAGGCGGAATTTCTTATTGCAGCACAGGCACAGATGCCTACTGTTGTTTCACAGCAGGCGGTTTTTATACCACTTTGGGAGTGAACGGCAACTGCGGCATAGTGTGCAACAAATGTTGTTCAGGTGGATGGTGCGCACTGGCATATGGTGGAGACTTCAACTGTCCAGGCGGATTCAGTTGTGTGAGTTTCCTAGGAGCTTCAGGATCATCTTGTCCATGCAGCACACATTTTCACATGCAAGGACCAGCAGGATATTTTTCCAAATGCGGAGTGGTGGTGAGTTTCAATTCAGATGACGGCAATGGTTTTGCCAACTGGTCAGGACAAGGCCGAAGTCAATATTCTCAAGCACTGGCAGGAGCCAGCAGATGGCCTCAGATGGGATCACATTTTGCTACCTGTTGGGGATTTTCAGGAGCTTGTGGATGTTATGAAAATGAAGGCTGCATGAATCTATTGCCTCCAGGATTTCCGTCGGCAGGACCACATCCATGTCCAGGTGTGAGAGATCATGCCAGCAAAGGTGGCAATGGTGCCATCAGAATTAAATTTATAGCAGGATAAACATTATGGCCACACTGAGATCATTATTAGAAACCAAACTGTCGTTCCAGTTGAACGGTTTAGAAAGCAACACTGAAGAAGGTAGAATTTGGGCCTACACTCCAGGCACCACAGTGGGCACCAACTTCTGTTGTGGTGTGTGTTGGATATCACCAGGCACAGGCACAGCCACCATTGAGATATGGGGTGCAGGTGGTTCTGGAGCCAAAATGTGCTGCTGCGGATTCGGATTGCCTGGCAATCCAGGTGCTTATTCTTCAAGAACAGTCAACGTCACCATAGGCTGTTGTATCAGAGGCAACGTGGGATTATCCTGCGGTAACTCAGACGATTTATGTTACAGAGGTAGATCAGAAAGCACAGGAGTGTGCTGGCAGGGCAATGGCACCAATGGTTGTATGTGTGCAGAAGGTGGTCAAGGTGGCTACAGCTATTGTTCTACCACTCCATCAGCCTATTGCTGCTTTGGAGCCAACGGATTTTGCAACACCAAAACCGCTGGTGAAAACTGCGGAATAATTTGCAACTACAGAGGCGCAGGTTGTGCTGTGCATGAAGCTCAAGGATACGGCGGCACCTGCAACATGGCAGCTGGATTCAGTTGTGTGAGTTTCTTTGGATGCTTGCCATCATGTCCATGTTCATTTTGGTATCACACCAGAACACCACCCAAGATGTATGCAGACTGTGGAGCATGGATCACCTACACCAATGATGTGGACAATGGAGCCTACAACTGGAGCGGTGGCGCTCAGTATGGTTACATACACACATTAGGACTTACTTCGCGCAATCCCACCATGGGCGGTCACTATACATCCTGTTGGAGTGGTGGTCATAGATATTGCGGTTGCTACAACATGAATGGTTGCATAGCATTTGTGCCACCAGGTCATGCAGGAGCACCACCACATCCATGTCCAGATGTGAGAGATCATGCCTACCGAGGTGGACATGGTATAATTAGGATTAAATACGTGGGAACAGGATATTTGGGGTTAAACTAATGGCTGGATTAAAAAGTATATTATCATCAAAAGTATCATACACAATAACTGAGAACAACCTTGAACAGGGTGTGATCTATGCATTCTCACCCGGCACATTCTACACCAATTACTGCAACGGCTTCTGTTGGAAACCACCAGCCACAGGTTGTGCCATTGTGGAGATATGGGGTGCTGGTGGCTCAGGATCTCGTATGTGTTGTTGTGGTGGAGGACTGCCCGGCAATGCAGGTGGATATTCAAGAAAAAGCATAGCAGTGACCACTGCCAACTTTGTGTGTGGCTGTGTGGGCTTTCCCAGATATTCTCATGATTTATGTTTTTCAGGTTGCGGTGATCCCAGCACAGTGTGTTGGACCAGCACTTCTTCCAATGGTTGCTTGTGTGCCAGAGGTGGCCGAGGTGGCACCAGTTTCTGCAGCACTGGTACCAGCATGTTCTGTTGCTACAGAGCCAACGGATTTTGTAGTTTTGGACCCATCAACGACAACTGCGGCATTGTGTGCAATCATTGTTCAGGTGGTTGGGAATCACTGGCATACGGTGGTGACATCAACTGCTGCGGCACCATAGGTTGTACATCATTTTTAGGTTGCTATCCCACATGTCCTTGTCAAACACATCATCATGCTCCTCTGCCAGCCTACATATTTGCAGAAAAAGGCGCTAGAGTGAGTTTTCAAACATCAGACGGACAAGCCAACACAAGTGGTATGTCAGGCAGTCAGCTGCCTGCTTATCTACAATCACTGGCAGCACTCAGCAAACAGCCTACCAGAGGCACTTTCAACTCCTATTGTTGGGTATCAAACAGATCCTGCGGATGTTATGAGATGCAAGGATGTTCACCATTTTTACCCATAGGCGCAGGTGGTCTACCTCCACAACCTTGTCCAGATGTGAGAGATCATGGAATCAGAGGCGGCTGGGGTGGCATGCGTATCAGATTTATAGCAAGTTAATATAATATGTTGATAAATACACTAAATAGCACAGAGGAATAAAATATGATAAACAAAAATTTCACAATACCTTTGGCAGATGAGCCATATCTAGATACCACCACACAGAATAAAACATACCCTGCCACCTACACAGGCCCAAGATATTTAAAAGTGTGTGTGGATAAAGAAACCAAAATAGTGGAAAGATATGTGGCTGGTGCTGACACCATGGATGGCCTAAGTGCAATCATCGCTATTGAAGAAGCTGAAAAAATGTATCAAATTTTAAATGCAGAAACACACACATTTGAAGCTGCTTATCTCACAGGCATGTACACCACCGGACCAGTGGAGAATTATACAGAAACACTGCCAACCAAAGATGCTGAAGGAGTGGATGAAACTTTTGAATATGTTTGGAACGACAACACAGGAATGATTTCACAACAGTATTACAACATAGATTTAAAATTTGTAAACGGAGCATATGTAAGACCTAGATTTAGAACTCATGCACTGACCAGAGCAAGTTTTTTAGCCAGTTTGGTTGTGCAGGCCACAGCAATTGAAGCTGCCATTGAAAGCAACGAAACACTGTCTGATGCAGACATTGCCCAACTGGAAACCTATGTGACCTGGTTGAGAAATGTACCTACCAAATATGCAAATGTCAAGCATTGGAAAATTCCATTCAAAATCACAGTACCAATTTACTAGTCAAGAATAATTCACAACAAAATCACTGTTGATATATAATACTGTGTGTAAATTCGCACAGTATTACATATATGAATAGATCCAAAGCATTTTTTTTAAACGGAGGTATTGGCCGAATTTTGTGTGCTATTCCTGCACTGGAAAAATACGCAGAAGAATCGGGCGATAAAGATTTTTTAGTCATTTGCGAAGGAGCTGTGGACATACTCAAAGGTCATCCCATACTGGATCAAAAAACCTACGATATTTTTCATAAAAATTTATTTCATTCTAAATTACAATCCAGAGAAATAGTAAGTTTGGAGCCTTATAGAGTTTGGGAATATTACAATCAAAAATGCAATCTATCTCAGGCTTTTGATATATTGATCAACGCCAAAGGAGTGAGGTCATTGCCCAAACCCACCATCCATCTCAGCAAGGAAGAAACTGCTCAAGGACAAAAATTGATGGAAGAAATCAAAGCAAAAATTAAAAAAGATAAAGCCATTGTGTTTCAACCATTTGGCAGAGGCGTAGAGCACATGGATAAAACTCTTTTGGATAAAACTGGACGCAGTTTTGAATACAAAGATGTTAAGAACTTGATACGAAAACTACAAAAAGAAAACTTTGCAGTGATACTGATGTCAGAATTTGGCATGGATCTTAAGGATCAAAAATACACAGATGATGTGGCCATGCCCGAAGGATTGAATCTAAGAGTGTGGACAGCACTGATCAAACAAGCTGATCATTTCTTAGGCTGTGACAGTGTGGGTCAGCACTTGGCCTACATAGTAGGCACCACTTCCACTGTGGTATTGGGACCTACCTATCCCGTCAATACCACTTATCCCGATTGTGACTATTTTAACATAATGGATATGGGAGAAATAGATAGGGAGTATGATCCAATTAGAATCACCATGGACGAAAGAATTGCTAGAAAAAATGAAATATTGATGTCTATGAACGAAGAGATTGAAGACTATGTGATCAACGGAGTAATGAGAAGAAATCAAGATGACAAGTAAGCCTTCAGGTTATATTGCTGCCATTGCTAGAGGACACAATGCCGGAGTGTGTTTGTTAAAAGATGGCAACGTTGTTTTTTCCATAGAAGAAGAAAGATTAAGTAGACAAAAATATGATGGCGGACCTTATGCCAGCATGATGGAAATATTAAAATACACTGACAAAATAGATTATTTGATTGTGGCTCACACACAAAAACTCAAAGACACAGCAGGCAAAGTGGATTTTACAGGTGATGACGTGTACACTGGACTGGCACGTAAAATGGGATTGATTGATAGAACAGCTGATCCTCACAACCATCCTCAAGTGATTGATCTCAGTCACATACATCACAAATTACATGCTGCATGTGCTTTTTACAGATCTGGTTGGGAAAGTGCTGTGTCGGTGATTGTAGATGGTGCTGGAACATTCATTGGCATTAATAATAATATTCAAGGACAGACCACTGTTTGGGAAGTGGAATCAATTATAAATTGTGCATATCCTTCAAACTTTCATTCATTGTACAAACATTATGCCACTCGTGATGCTATGATTGGTGCAATATTAAAAAATTTTCCTTCGGACATTACTGACGAAGCTGGTAAAACTCACGAAGCAATATTCAGTGACAGAGCCGGCATAGTAAAAGTATACGAAGCTGTGACACAATATTGTGGATTCCAAGCAATTGAAGCAGGCAAAACCATGGGATTATTTCCCTATGGCAAACCCAATGATAAAATTCCGCAATTATTTGAAACTGAAGGAAAATCACCTTTGTCCAATAGAAATTTAATTGTACCAACCTACCCTAGTGCAGCGTTAGTGAACGCTCTTATTTTTGATTATCTGGAAGATGAAATAGGAAAATCTCATGATGATGTAACATTATTACAAAATCGTAGAGATTTGGCTTATGCTTGCCAAACACAAACTCAAGAACAAGTTTTAAAATTAATTCGTAAAGCAGTGTCCATGAGCAACAATAAGAGAGTGGTGTTGTCAGGAGGATATGGATTAAATTGTGTGGCCAACTATTATTATTTAGAACATTTGAAAGAAGAAGGAATTGAACTGTATGTGGAACCAACTTCCAACGATGCTGGCACAGCAATGGGTGCAGCATTGATGTTCTATCATCAGATATTTGCTGACAAAACTCCAAAAGTGCATAACACATTATACTTGGGTCCTATAAGAGAATACACATTGGCAGACATTGAAAAAAGAGCCAGCATCAGTGAAAATAAAAATGTTAAAATAACAGATGCCACACACAAAGATATAGTAAAACTTTTAAAATCAAAAAATATAGTGGCCATGTTCCAAGGTAGATCAGAAAACGGTCCTAGAGCATTGGGCAATAGATCCATATTGTTTGACCCAACATTCAAAGATGGCAAAGATTTTGTAAATCTAGTTAAAAAGAGAGAATACTTCCGTCCATTTGCTGGAACTATATTGCAAGATGATGTGCATGAATGGTTTGATTTGCGTGGCATGAAAGATTCTCCGTTTATGATGTATGCTGTGAATTGTCAACCAGGTGTTGAAGAAAAAATTCCTGCAATTATTCATGTGGATGGCACTTGTAGAATACAAACAGTTACTGAAGAACAAAATAAACATTATTATGATTTAATTAAAACATTCAAAGATGAAACAGGTATACCTATATTATTCAATACTTCATTTAATTTGGGTGGTGAACCTTTGGTTGAAACTTTGGATGATGCATTTAGAACTCTAGAAAATTCCAAAATTGAATATCTATACTTGCCCGAGCATAAAAAATTAATACACATGCCGAATTAATATGAACAAAGCATTTTTTATTAACGGAGGAGCAGGTAGAACATTGTGTTCAGTGCCAGCACTAGAAAATTATGCCAACGATAATCCCAATGATGATTTTATTATTGTGTGTGAAGGTGGCACTGATTTCTACAAAGGACATCCTAAATTACATTTTAGAGCGTATGATGTTTGGCACAAGAATCTATTCAATGAATACTTAAAAGATAGACAACTGATAACTCCTGAACCATACAGGGTTTGGGAATACTACAATCAAAAATGTAATATTGCACAAGCATATGACATAGAGATTAATGGCAAAGGACTACGCACATTAGAAAAACCCAAAATTTATCTTTCCAAAGAAGAACTGATCATGGCAAGACAGATGATTAAAGAAATAAAAGAAACCACTAAAAAAGAAAAAATAGTAGTGTTTCAACCTTTTGGTAGAGTATCTAAAAAAGACAACGATAGTTTTATAGATGTGAGTGGTAGAAGTTTTGAATTGGAAAACATTATCAATCTAATTAGACAGTTGGGCAAACAATATGCTGTGATGGTGATGTCAGAATTTCCCATAGATTTTAGTAAACATCAGATAAATTTTCCAGTGGCTGTGCCTCAGAATATACATATAAGAATTTGGAGTGCTGTGATAAAAATGTGTGATCATTTCTTAGGCTGTGACAGTTTGGGCCAACATCTTGCACATGCTTTTGACAAAACAGCCACAGTGGTATTTGGTTCAACATTTCCCAATAATGTTTCTTATCCAGACAATAATAAATTTGATATCATTGACATGAACAAAGACAGTAGAATTTACAGTCCTATACGCATAACCATGGATGAATATGCTGACAGAGCCAATGAAGATGCTATGAAAATGGACAAAGAAGTGGAAAATAGAATTATGCAATCTGTCAACAGCATGATCAAACACGGCTACAAAAAGAATAAAAAATAAAATTATTTTAAGGTAAATACACACATGTTCAATGTAAACAACTTGTTTGGCAAGGGTGTAAAGAATACTCTACTGTTAAAAAATGGTTTAAATTTTTCAGTGGGAGGTCCTTTTACCAGTGTGCAAACAGACACATTAATAGATAGATGGCAATTCACATCTGTATCAGCTGCTGAGTACACCATGATGGTGGACTATGATACCAACAACAAAGAAATTATAAGATGTTTGCTGGTGGGTGGACCAAACGCTGCCACAGTGACCATATATGGTCGTGGAAATCTTGGCAATGAATTAATCACCCTTACTGCCACTGTAAACGATTCATATGTGGAGTTACGAGCCACTGCTGCACAAGGTGCTGACAGCACCATATACTATGGTTCTAAATGCATCTTCCAAGCCACCTATTTCGAAACTCTTAATCCTATCACACGTTAAAATAGCAGCTGGTTTTAGATAAATACACTAAAAACTAGACATTTATGCCAGTAGTTAATAATCCATTAAAATCGTTGTATGGCTTTCAAAGTCCATCATTCAGCGTGAATGCTGCAGGCAATCTTGTGGCCAACAACATTACCACCAACAATATCACAGCCAACAGTATATCAGTGATTGATATTGACTCCACAGGCACCAGCACTCTTACAGATTTATTGGTCACAGGTTCTACAGAATTGCAAAACACTTTGGCAGTGGATGGTGATTCCATTTTTAATTCCACAGTATCCATCACAGATTCAACTGCTGCCACTTCACTGGTAGCGGCTGCTTTGATTGTGACCGGAGGAGTGGCCATACAAAGCAATTTGAGAGTCAACAGCGATATCAACATAGGTCAAAATTTATTAGCACAGAACAATGTGCAAGCCAACAATTCTTTGGTGTCCAACAGTATCACCACTGTGGATGATGGCAGCACTTTGAGCGATCTCACCATTGAACCTTTGGGTGATGTGATTTTTAGAACTGCCAGTCAAAGTGTGGAAGTGGGCAGAATAGATGCCACAGGATCCAACTTGCCTGTGCAAAACACCACCATCAACAATACCACCATAGGATTAACTGTGGCCAGCACTGCTGCTTTTGTCAGCGGCACTGTGGTGAATACTCCCACCAATGCAGCCAATATCACCAGAAAAGACTACGTGGATCGTACTGCTGTGGCTTTTGCTGTGGCTTTGGGAGCATAGGTAAATACAATGTCTAAACACAACTCTGTAAAAAATGGCTAAAAAACAGTTAAAAAATTTTATATTTGAACCAGGTATTGGCAAGGATGATGGTCTATATCCCAATGCTGCCACACTGGTACTGGCCAACAAAGCATTTTTACAACAACAGGTTGTAGCATACATCAACTACAACATCGCCAACAGCATTGCACCTTATGTGGGATATACCTACGCTTCACAAAAATGTATCAGAGACGTGGGGTATTTCATAGACGCAGTCACACACGATTTAAGATATGGTGGCAATGTTAAATGTCGTCAGGTGGCAGATTATTTTTGGATAGACGGAGAACCTCAGATCCGAGGTGATGTCACACCAGAGACCACTGGACAGGCCTATCTGCGTGATATTATCAATCAATTCATACTGACCAAAACACCAGTCACTCCCACCTACGGCAATACCACACCTCAGGTATTCACTGCAGGCATCAGCACAGAGAGTGATGCTGCCACTGCCAACATAGTGTTGTGGAATATTTTCAGCACAGTGATCACCAACGGTCCCAGTGCAATGCCAGCCAAGGTACCAGGTGTGTCTTCCATCAGAGTGATTGGACAGATTGATCCCGCCAGCATATTATTGATTACTGATGTGGATTCAGGAAATATCTTATACAGTTTTGCTGATCCTGCCAATAGTATTTCTGTGACCTATAAACAAGGACGCAGCAGCGGCGACGGCAATTTATTAAGTGATTTGGATTGGCCCACTTGGTGGCAGACCAGTGATTCAATCACCACCATAGACTTGAGTGCTGATACCAGCACACTCACTGTGGATTCTAATATACAATTTTTTGTGGAAGAAGCTGCACAAACAATCAGACCTTGGGAATTCGGCACAGATGCCATTGAACGTATGCGTGTGGCAGCGCCTCAGGCCATGTTGGATGCTGACTTTGAATATGGATTACAACCAACCAAATGGCAGGCTCTGGGCACTTTGAGAATGTATCCTTCCACATATGAAGTACCTGGCAGCGATCTGACTGTGTTGAGTTGTGTTACTGATGCATCAGTGAACACTGGATTTTTTGGTAGTTCATTGATCACTGTGACCACTTCAGGAGTGCATGGATTCACAGTGGGTCAACCCATTTCTGTGAAAGGATTAAACAGCACTGTGTCAGGATTTGCCAGAGCAGAAGGATCTTTTTTAGTGTACAGTGTGCCTAGTTCTGTGAGTTTCACTTACTATGCCAGTGCTAGAGTAGGCACCAGCAACGAACAAAGTTTGTTGACTTCATTCATACAGATACGTCAAGCACAATTTTTCACAGGTGCTTCCATAGGTCAGCCCAGTTTTTCAGTGTTCACCAATGGTACCACACTCAGCATAGTCACTGCATTATTGGCCACCACAGGAGCCACGTCATTTGTTTACATCGGATCAGCACCTACTGTGGGTTCACCCATAACAGGTCCTGCAGAAATTCCAGTGGGCACCAGTGTGTCAGGCACAGTGGGCGCTGCTTCTGTGACCACCAATGTGTTATTGAACACTCTGGTCACTGACACTCAAATTAGTTTGACCAATCTCACTGGCATACAAACCAGCATGGCTTTGGACGTGGGCGGCACAGCATCCACCATCAACACCATAGTGGGCAGTGCATTATCATTGAGCAATCAATTGGGCGTGGCATACAAAGGTAGAGATGGTGTCAACAATGCTGTGACTGGCACTCTCACTGCTCCAGTAGGAGTAGGTGCACAATTTAATGTGACTCGCAGTGCTGGAGTATACACTTTGGTTCAAACTCCAGGAGCATCACCCACACCATTCAACTATCAAAAAGGTGACAGATTAAAAATATTAGGCACCAGTTTGGGTGGCGCTACACCAGCCAATGACGTTAATATTTTAATCACTGCCGCAGGCACTGGTGGTGACATAGACTCATTCACATTCACAGGCACTTCCATCTTGGGCGGTGCCACTTACCTCAACATAGGACACACCGGTTACACCGGCAGCACAGGCAGTGGATTTCAAATCAATGTCACCAGAACAGGTGGCACAGGCACATATTCTATCAGCTCAGTAGCAGCAGGCACTGGTTATGTTGTGACTGAACAGGTCACATTTGCAGGCACTCTTTTTGGTGGCACATCACCAGCCAATGACATTGTGTTGGAAATAGCTTCTGTGACTGGCACAGGCGATGTATTAACTTTCACACCAGTGGGCTCACCAGTGGGGTCATCAGGAGATGTCACTTATTCAGGCACACCAGCTCCCAACGTGTCACACTTGGGCAATGGAGCAGAATTTAACATAACCAGAAGCAATGGAGCATATTCAGTCACACTGAACAATGCAGGCACATTGTATGAAGAAGGCAACACAGTTGCAGTATCGGGCACCACACTGAATGGTGCTACTCCAACCAACGATGCCACCATTGAAATCACAGGAGTCACAGGAGGAGTCATAGACACAATCACCATCAGTGGAGTGGGTTATGCAGGTGATTCCATCACAGTGTATCCTACAGTGAGCATCAGTGAACCCATCACTGGCAACATCGCTGCTGGCACAGCTCTAAACGTGGGAGCCATTGCCACTGTACAAGTGGATTTTCAAGCTCCACACGGATTGGTTCCAGGCACCACCATATTGAGTCAGGTCACTTCGCAACCTGCACCAGAATTAGCATCCACAGCTAGAACCATCACAGGCAGCGGCACATGGTCTGTGGCTGCTCTGGGTGGAACTTTTGTGGCAGTGAGATCCGGTGCCACAGCCACACAGAGATCCACCAACGGACAAACTTGGGCAGCAGGCGGAGCATTGGATTCAACAGCTTCATGGATTTCCGTGGCAGCTGGCAGAGTGAGTGGCGTTGATTATTTTGTGGTTATAGCTTCTGGCAGCACTTCTGCTGCTTGGTCTGTGAACAGTGGACAGAGTTGGACTGCTGCTGCTCTACCCAGCGGCGCCAACTGGAGCAAAGTGGCCTATGGTGACGGTGTATTTGTGGCTGTGTCCACAGGTGGCACTGCTGCTGCCTACAGCACTGATGGTGGAGCCAATTGGTCAGCCAGCACACTGCCCAGCAGCGGCACATGGACCGGCGTAGCCTCAGGTTTGATAGGAACTTCCACATATTTTGTAGCAGTGGCTTCAGGCGGCACGGTGGCTGCATATTCACCAGACTATGGAGTCAACTGGATTGCCACAGGAGCACTGCCAGCCTCAGCCACATGGAGTGCTGTGAGTTACGGCAACAACAGGTTTGTGGCCATCAGCTCCGGCAGTACCAATGCAGCATTTTCCACCAATGGAACCACTTGGACACTGAGCACTCTGCCCAGCAGCACCACATGGAATGAAATAATTTACGGCGATGACGTATTTTTAATCACTGCCACAGGCACCACATCAGCTCTCACTTCATTCACTGGTGAAACAGGATCATTCACTGCAAGAACTTTGGCCACTTCATCCACTTGGGATTCTTTGGCTTACACTTATTACACTGGTCAAGGATTTGGAAGATTTGTGCTCACTGATCAATCAACCACTGCATTGGAAATCAATCTCACTTCAGCCAATCACCAGTTGGGCACAGGACCACACGTGGTATCTTCAGTGCCCAGCCCAGCTACCATAAGATTTGTGGCCAGAACCACAGGCATCATCAATATCTCCGGCAGTTCTATCACAGGAGTGGTGTATGCCAGACCAGACAGTTTCTTTGTGCATAGACCATTTGATGGTGGAGTACAGTTGGGCACAGGTAACCCCAGCCATGGTGCACAGGCCATCAGACAGAGCAAGAAATATATCAGATATCAATCAGGCAAAGGCATCATGTACACCACTGGAGGATTATTTGCTCCCAGTTACAATTTGTCAGGAGCCACAGCATCTGGCACAGCAGTGAACAGTTTGATCACATTCACAGCAGATGACACAGATCACGGAGTGCAGGCAGGCTGTGTGATAGAAACCATAGGATTTGTGAGTTTTGAATACAATGGAGAATTCACTGTGGAGAGTGTGATAGATGCACGCAGTTTCACTGCCAGATCAGCAGTGGTATTGAGCACCACCACAGCACTGTTGGGCACTGAATGCAAAATGCTTATCAAATATTGGCATGGTTCAACTGTGCGTATAGGTGCATTTGATGAACAGAACGGAATATTCTATCAGTATGATGGCGAAGAGATGGCAGTGGTGCGCAGAAGCAGCACCAATCAATTGACAGGTACCATTGCTGTGAACACAGACAGCAATCAAATCACTGGCACAGGCACAAGATTTCAAGATCAATTAAAAGTAGGAGATAAGATTGTAATCAGAGGCATGAGTCATTTGGTGACTCAATTGAATTCTCAAACAGCCATGACAGTGGCTCCAGACTGGCGAGGTGCCAACAGTATTGTGGGAGCCCGAGTGTGTATCACTGAAGAATTATATGTGCCACAGAGTCAATGGAATTTGGACAAATTGGATGGCACAGGACCCAGCGGATATAATCTACTACCATGGCGCATGCAGATGTTGGGCATGCAGTATTCATGGTATGCAGCAGGATTCATTGAATGGATGCTGCGAGGAGCTGACGGAAAATTTGTGTTCTTACACAAGATAAGAAATTCCAATACCAACACCGAAGCTTACATGCGTACTGCCAACTTGCCTGTGAGATATGAAGTGGAAAATCGTTCAGCATTGAGTGAATTATACTCTGCAGTGAATTCTTCTCAAACCACCATAGAATTAGTTGATGCTCGTAGATTTCCTGACAATGGTGTAATTTACGTAGGCAATGAATTGATATCATACAATGGAAAATCAGGCAGATCTTTGACTGGATGTACCCGATCAGCTTCATTTGGTTCATTCACTTCTGGAATCAACAGAGTATACACAGGTGGCACAGCATCATCATATTCCGTGGGCACTGGAGTCACATTGGTCAGTTGCACAGCCACTCCCACTATCAGTCACTGGGGGTCAGCGTTGCTCACTGATGGTTTATTTGATGAAGACCGAGGATACATTTTTAACTATGCTGCCACAGGATTGAGTGTGAGCACTGCCAAACAGACTGCCTTTATGATCAGATTGGCTCCATCTGTTTCCAATGCATTGGTGGGAGATTTGGGTGAAAGAGATTTATTAAACAGAGCACAATTGTTATTGAATGAAGTGGCAGTGACCACTGACACAGGCTCAGGCACTGTGGTTATAGAAGGAGTATTGAATCCAAGAAATTATCCTGCCAATCCATCCAACATCACTTGGACAGGTCTGGCCAGCTCTGCTGCAGGAGGTCAACCAAGTTTTGCGCAGATAGCACTGGGGGGTTCTATCAACTGGGGAGGTGTGCCACTGACCACCACCACTGCTACCATACAAGGAGCACTGACCACCACTGTGAATGCTAGAGGATTCTCCACTGTCACACAGAACTTGACAGCCATTGCCAACTCAGGATTTAGAACTCGTTCGTTTCAAACCACCTCCAATGATTTTTATATCACCAACACAGCTTATGATGCATTAACCAGTACTCCTTTGAGAGTGGGTGACAGACTGTCAGAGGGTACTTTTGTCACTGCAGGACAGAGTATTTCCAATATTACTCGTGCATATTTGGGGAGTATATACACCAGAATTGAAATGAGTTCTGCTGCCAACGGCAACAGTACTATTGGTGTCAACGTGACCATCAGTGTGCAGAACAGTATCTCAACCAACTATGCCAGCGCCTATGTGAATGGCAGAACAGATTTTTTAATCACTAACGCAGAAGCAACATCTTCCAACATCACAGTGGGTGATGTATTGCTGGTCTCCACTTTTGTGATCAGCAGTCAGACAGTGGCCACCATCACCAGTTCATATGCCACGGTCAGCGGAGTAGCTTACACACGCATAGTGATGAGCAGTGCAGCCAATGCCACTCAGGCAGTGAACACCGCCACTGCTACCACAGTCACAGCTGCCGGCACAGGAGCAACTTACACAGGTAACTTCATATTCTTCACACAGGCCACTTGGAACAACTCGGGCGCTTCCAATGGTACCAGAGTGGCCACTTCATTCACACAATTTCCAGCCAACACTTCTGTGAGTGCTGTGAGCAATAGAAGATTGGGCAGCACCACTGTGATCAGAGCCACGTTCACACAGACACTGGCCACTTTGGTGTCAGCTGCAGGCACAGTGACCTTCCAGTTTGGCGATCCACAGTTTGCACTGCCAGGTGAACAGGTGTTTTCATTCTTGTTGCAACCAGGAGCATTGGCTGCTTTGAGTTTGAAAGAATTAAAAGAGTTAACCACCACTGCCATAGGTGGCAGAGGCACGTTCCCCAATGGTCCAGACGTGTTGGCCATCAATATCTACAAGATATCAGGCTCAGCAGTGAATGGATCTGTTATTTTGCGATGGGGTGAAGCTCAGGCGTAACAGTTTTTTGACTGTCACCAGGCACTATTCTATAATTGTCTTCCACGCTGTCTGCAGTGGAAACTTCTGTGATTGAACTGTTGTCCAACACAGCTTCCAATTGATGAGGTTGTAGAGGAGGATTGTGCCAAGTTTGACCTTCGCTTAATTCCTTCTGATATATTTTAGCATCCTTGGTGTCTATCCAACGCACTAAAAATTTTCCAGAATTCACAAACCAAGTTTCCTCTTTGTGTTTGTGAAAATGCAGTGAACACTTGTTGCCTGCTTTGGTAAACACTAAAATTTTTCCACAGTAATTGTCATTGGTGGCCCATATTAATTCATAACCCCAACCTTTGTCTATTTTGCCTTCTTGTCTATTCACGGTCATTGCGAATATATTCCTCTATGGTTTTGTATTGGATGTTCACATGAGTATTTAAAAGAGTTGTGTCAGCACAGGTATAAGTTTGATACTGTGCTTTTAATTGTGTTGGCATGGGCACTAATTCTATACGAGCATTGTATTTTTTGGCAATTATTTCTGCTACTTCAGCAAAACTTGTGGGTGTTCCTGTGCCCACATTAAAAATACCACTCACATCTTTGGTCAACATTTGTTCATGCACATCACAAACATCATCCACGCACACAAAATCTCTCAGATATTTTTCACTATTTTCAAAAAGTTTAATTACTCCTGCTTGTTGAGCTTGTTGAATAAATTTTGAAATGGGCGATGCTTGGTTGCCTTTGTGTTCTTCATGTGCTCCATACACATTAAAATATCTAAATCCTTGCACTGATATGTTGTATTCACTGTAAGGAACAGATTTAATCATTCTATCAAACAAAAATTTACTCCAAGCATAAGCACTCAATGGAGACATGGCAGCATCTTCTTTGAAATTTTTTGTTAGACCATACACACTGGCTGAGCTGGCGTATTGAAAATTAATACCCATCATATCACACAGGTACAATAATTTACAACTGAAATCAAAATTTTGAATCATTATTTTTTCCACATCTGTTTCTGTGGTGCTGCTGATAGCACCCAAGTGTATCACTTGATCGTGTTTGGTTACATCTGGCATCACATCAGGAATATAATCATATCCTTCCACTGTGTGTCCTTTGTTCACAAGATGTTTGAATAGATTTTGACCGATAAATCCTTTGTGTCCTGTGATTAATATTCTCATGATTGTAATCTATCTATAATTTTTGTGGTGGAAAATCCTTCCACGGTGGGAAATATAATCACTCGTGCCAACTCATTGCCTACTGTGGTGGACACTGTGTAATCTCCACCTTTGACAATAATGTCTGGTTTAATTTCTTCTATGATTCTTTGTGGAGTATCTTCTGTGAATAGCACTACTTCGTCCACCCAAGGCAACATTTCCAATTGACGTTTTCTTGTGGCATAATCATTCACTGGTCTGCCTTCACCTTTTAATCTACGCACACTGGCATCATCGTTGATGCCTACTATTAACTTTTTACCTTGATTCCTAGCAAACTTTAATAATTCCAAATGTCCTGTGTGTAATATATCAAACACTCCATTGGTCCATACTGTGCCTTTGTTCAAATCTTCTTTGGTGACAGGCACAACACCAAACTTTTCCACATTTCTTGCTGCAGCATAGCATGCCAATTCACAAGCACGTGGCACAGTCATGCCTTGTTTGATACCATATGCTATCACGGCCAACACAGTATCACCTGCTCCGGTGACATCTGCCACTTCTCTCACGGGTTCTTTCACATGTGAGTACGATCCTTCTTTGGAAATGATATGAATACCTTTAGCTCCATCAGTGATTATAAGCCATGTCCAACTGTGTGTTTGAGCAAATTTCACAGCTGAATCCACATCAAAAGTGCCATTCCATGATTCATATTCTTTCATGTTGGGCTTAACTAAAAATGCTCCATCATAATAATCAGCAGATTGTTTGGGATCTACCAACACCCATTGAGTTTTTTCTAAAATGTTTTTTACTGTGTGAGATTTAATAACTCCTTTGGCATAATCACTGATTAATACCATACTTTTTTCTGTGAGAGAAAATAACAGTTGAGATAAACAACTATCTTTGATGTATTGTTTTTCTCTATCCCAACGCAGTATGTGTTGCCCTCTTTGTTCAACCAATCTTATTTTTGTTGTGGTAATAGGAGCATCTTCTGCTATGGATAAAAATACATTGCTGTTTTTTAATAAGTTTACTAAACTGTAACCGTCTGTGTCTTTGCCCACTGCTCCATACAATTGTACATCATTGTGAATGGCAGCCATATTCACTGCTAAATTAGCAGCACCACCTGGAGAAACTTTTTGATTTTGTTCTAATAAAATAGGAATGGGTGCTTCAGGTGACATGCGATCAGCAGTGCCCACGATCCAACGATCCAGCATGATATCACCAAGTATTTTGATCATTATAGAAATTTTAACATCTTAAAAACTGTTTCCAGTTTTATTTGATTATTTTTGTTTTGTAATGTATTTCTCAATCCTTGATGTAAAGGTTTGGGCCATTTGCCAAATATTACCCAAGCGTAGCCATCGTGTTCTTCATTTAATTTAGGGATAAACTCATTTTTTACCACACACAGATAGGTATGATATAAAAAGTTTTCATCATTGCTCACAAACGTTTCTAAAGGTATAGTTTTGGTAATATTTACAGAACCAATTTCTTCACTGATTTCTCTTTTGAGCGATTCCCAAGGTGTTTCGCTTGCAATATTCTTGCCGCCCACTAATCCCCACACGTTGGATTGTTTGCTTTGAGTTCTGTGTAAAAACAAAAATCTTTTGGTGTCTAGATTATAGAACAAGGCTCCGCAGCCAATTATTTTCTTATTGGTCATACTGATAATTATGCTATAGACTTAGGTTCCAGGTTCCTTTGCGATATTCACCTTCAAAGCTCAATAACCATGCTGTGCCATCCCATTTGTACTGCACACCTGTGTTTAGATTGGTGATGTAGGTAAATTCAACTGCTGAATCCACAGTGTTAGCATTGGCACTGGCATCAAATAATATGTTCCATTGAGTGCCATTCCATTCTATGATGTCATTGGATTGAGCCACAAAATCACTACTGTTGGAATTCTTCCATGCATCGGCTCCGTCCACATTACTGTTTGATCCTATGTCATTTAAAATTAATAATCGTAATCCAGAAATTTTTGTTGCTGTGGGATTGAATGTGAGTGGATCTATGATGTAATCCACAGTGCCTCTGTTGGTTACTCCATTGATAATTGTATTGGTTGGAATAGTATCAGTGTCCCAATTCACTATCAATTGATTTTCATTCAAACTGTTGAGAGCAAACGTTCCTGAAATTGTGGAATCCATATCAGAACGTTCCAAAAGTATTCTACTGATGCCTGCTTGATAAATTCCTGGATATGCATCCAACACTTTTCTCCAATTGGTTACGCCCACAACTCCTTTGTCCACTATTTGAACTATGCTGTTCATTACCACAATATCCCAATCACTGATAGTGGTTGCTGTCACAGAATCAGCATCTGTTCTTACCACTTTGCTGGTATCTTGAGTGCCATCAGCTGTGGTATTGATATCTGATCTAGCAGTGTCGGTGGGATCATCTGAATATGCTTTGAGTTCAGGCATGCTCATGCCCAAATCAATATTACCTGTTTGTTCGTTAAAAATACTGGTGATAATTTTTGTAATTACTCCTAATTTTTTTACTTTGGTTGGTGCACTGATATAGATTGGAGTGGTAAATTGCAGTGTGGCAATGTCTATTTCACTTTCAGTGCCTGTGGGAATTCCTCTGGAACTAAAAGTTATTCCATTAAGATCTAACACAGTTAAACTGGTCCAATCAATGTAATTGTCAGTGGTTTGAATTTCTAAACTGGGATTGAATAACATCAATATTTGTTCTAATATTTGTAATTTTTGATCTGTATTGGTTGACCAAATGTCCACACTCACACCCAAGGTGTAAGGAGTAGGCATTAATCTTTCCACAGTAAAATTGGCTCCTTGAATATTCAAATACTCCTCGTTATTTTCATCAAATGCTCTTTCTCTCACATGTATTTTACTTACAAATGTAGCATCAGCTGTACGGGTACGATCCATTTCCAATGAAGTCACGTATACTGCCATTCTAGGAGCACTGGGAATTTTATTTTCACTGTTGTCTCTAATGATATGTGCCACTTGTCTAGTGATATCGCCATACATCACTGGTATGGTCTTCAATTGACCTTTGCCATCTTTATAAGAAAAATTACTCATTAATCTCACAATCTGAGTAATATATCTGCGTATTTGTCCGTCGTAAAAAAATTCCATGTTTAATTGTCCGCTTTGGGTTTAAGTGCTTGTGATAAACTTTGTCTTTGTGGGACAGTTTGACCTGCTACTGTGGTTGTGTTGGTGTTGTTGATAAATCCTGTTTTTTGTGTGTTTCTGGTGTCAGTGTTGGTCAACGTCATACGCACAGCATCTTCCATTTTGATCCAACGTGTGCTGTCGTATCTAAATAATCTATTGGGTAAAAAATCTGTTCTTAAAAAATAATCACCTTTGGCAGCACCCAAAGGAAATCCTATGCCGTGACCAAACACTTCACCGTTGGGCGCAAATCCATCTCCCAATAGATAACCGTCATAACCATTTCTGTCTGGTGTTTGATTGATTCTATCTGCCATTTCATTGGCAGTGCTGGCATCCAATGTGTTGATATCTGTGGTGACCAATTCAGGCTTGCCTTGTTCATCCACTTGCAAAGTGAATAAATTTTTAGTATTGTATCCACTCTTGTTTGAGTCTGCTTCTGCTTGTGCCACAACAGCATTGTTAATTTGCATTTCTTTTTCATATGTGCTCAACACATCTCGTAGAGTGTTTTCACTGCCTTCTTCAGCAGGTAAATCCAGTATTTCTTTGAATTCTTGGCTGTCTACTATTTGTTTAAGTTTTAATCTATATAAATGAGGATACCAAGTGGGTGAAAATCCTTCTGCTGCTCTGTTTATATCCTGTATCACATAAAATCTTTTCAATGCCACTTTGTAATCATTCAGTGCGTATTGGTCTTTTAAATGTGGTAATTCTATCACATCTCCTGACATTAATTTTCTACCAATGGTTTTGACTGAACTGTTGATATGCACAGTTAAAAATATTGTATCATTTTGCAGAAATAATCCAAATTGACTCATGTCAAAGTCAATGTCACTCACGTTGTAAATGCCTCTGATCTGATAGATGTTGGGATCGTATTTTCTATCTCTATTTTCTAAAAATAATAGGTCTTGAATATTGGTTTCTTTCACAGCATTGTATCTGGGCTGTGTGGCTGTGGCATCTTCTTCATCAGGATTCACAGGTCCAAGGTATTTGTGTACAAACACATCAGTGCCGCCCACTGTGAACATTTCTGCGATTGTTTGATCTAAAAATGTGTAATCTTCGCCCTTTTCTGGCTTGTATAAACTGATTCTTGGCATGTGTATATTTATTCATGCTGTGTCTGGTGCTAAATATGTTATAGGAACCTATTGATGAGCGAACTACAAACACAAAGACAAGAAATATACAGTTTTGCTAAAGACATGCTGGGTGGGGGCATGGTTGAGGTTGAACTGGATCCCAATCACTATGAAACAGCACTAACCAGAGCTTTGGGTAGATATCGTCAAAGATCCGACAATTCAGTGGAGGAAAGTTATTTGTTTTTGACCACAGTGTTGGATCAAAACAGTTATACCTTGCCCAACGAAGTGATGGAAATTAGACAGATTTTTAGAAGAAGTGTTGGTTCAAGAAGTGGTGGCGGAGATGGTGGCACAGTGTTTGAACCATTCAATTTGGCCTACACCAACACCTATCTATTGGCCAGTTCCAACATGGGTGGTTTGGCCACTTACAACATGTTTTCTCAGTATCAGGAAATGGTGGGTAGAATGTTTGGTTCTTTCATAGAATTCAAATGGAACTCAGTGACCAAAGTTTTAACGTTATTACAAAGACCCCGAGCAGAAGAAACATTGATGTTGTTTGCTTACAATTACAGACCCGAAAGCCAACTGTTGACCGATTACAAATCTAGAGAATGGATCAAAAGTTACACATTGGCCAATTGCAAATACATGTTGGGTGAAGCCAGATCCAAATTCAACACTGTGGCAGGACCACAGGGTGGAACCACACTGAATGGTGACACTTTAAAAGCCGAAGCTCAAGCTGAAATGGATAGATTGGATGCTGAATTGGCCACACAAATGGCTGGTGGCGTGGGCTATCATTTCACAATCGGTTAATATTTCATTGACATTATTATAAATTTAAAGTACAATAGTGCTTTAATATGATTATCGGAATTTGCGGATTAATAGGCAGTGGCAAAGACACCATTGCTGATTGCTTGGTGGAACAACACAATTTTCAAAAAATATCTTTTGCTGACAAACTCAAAGATGCTGTGGCTCAGATGTTCGATTGGGACAGACAATTGCTGGATGGCAAAACTGATGAAAGCAGAGCTTGGAGAGAACAGCCTGATGCTTATTGGAGCAAAGAAGTAGGCAGCACGATCACTCCTAGATTGGCTCTACAAAAGTTTGGTACAGAATGCATGCGTAATGGATTTTATGATGGCATATGGGTCAGTTTGACCAAGAAAAAAATTATAGAAAATCCTCAGATCAACTGGGTTATTCCAGATGTGCGTTTTGTGAATGAAGCTGACATGATCAAAAGTGTTGGTGGAAAAGTTTGGTGGGTTAAAAGAGGCACATTGCCACTGTGGTTTAAAATATATCAAGATGTGGGCATAGAACCCAAAGACATACATGCCAGTGAATGGGCGTGGGCTAGATTTGCATTTGATGCTGAACTAAACAACAATAGCACCATAGAAGCTCTTAGAAGTCAGGTACAAGGTCTCCTTGCACCCATTTGATACCTTGTGATTGCAGCACTCGCTGACAGTTGGCACACACTGTTTTAAGATTGTTAAATCTACAGTTATTAAGATTGCCATCCACATGAAACACATTAAACTGCTGAGCATGTTTGCTTTTGTGTGAACACTTATCACACTCGTTTTTTTTCACATAGCCCGACTGCTGCCATTTGGGCATGCCCATGGATCTGCCTTTGTAACGCACACACTGCTCGCACTGAGATCTATAGAATACCTTGTTTGCTTTGTGATAATTCACAGCACAGGGGCGTTGTTTGCAGGCTTTGCACAAAGGTCGCATACAGTATTTAGCTGCCCTTTTTTGGCCCTTTTTGTTGGGATTAATGAGGTGTATTTTTGAGCTATCTGAATAAATATATTCAAATAAGTCATAGATAGGAGAAAACAATATGGCACTAGTATCACCGGGCGTACAAGTTACAGTAATAGACGAAAGTTTTTATACACCAGCGGAACCAGGTACGGTTCCAATGATCTTTATTGCCACTGCTCAGGACAAAGCCAATTCAGCAGGCACAGGCACAGCAGAAGGCACAAGAGCAGCCAATGCTGGTAAACCTTATCTTGTAACTTCTCAAAGAGATTTGAGTGACACATTTGGTGATGCAATTTTCTACACAGATTCAAACAACAATCCAATTCACGGTGGTGAATTAAATGAGTACGGTTTACAAGCAGCATATTCTTTCCTAGGAGTGAGCAACAGAGCTTACGTGGTAAGAGCTAACGTAGATTTAGATCAACTTCAAGCATCAGCTGATGCACCAGCCGGAACTCCAGCAGCTGGCACATATTGGTTTGACACAGCTAATAGTTTGTTTGGTATATTTGAATGGAATTCTAATCCTGTGACTTCTACAGGAGGTCAAACATTTACTAATAAAGTTCCAACTGTGATCACAGATGTTGAACAATTAGTGGGTGAAACAGCAGGCAATGCTCCCAAAGGCGCAGTGGGCCAAATTGGAGATTATGCTATCAATGCCACCACAACTTTCAATGATTTATACTACAAAAATTATCTAGGCACTTGGGTTCAAGTAGGATCAACTGCTTGGAAAGCCAGTCAGCCAACAGTAATAGGATCTAATCAAAACGTATTATCTACATCAGGTACTTTTACTATCAATGGAACACCTATCACAGGAACTTCATACACTCAAGTAATTTCTAATATCAACTCAGCAAATATCGTTGGAGTCACAGCAGCCAGTATCGGCACTGCAGTGGCAATCTTTTCAACCACAAGCAATATTATTTTAGCTTCAGTTTCTGGAACTTTATTAGCAGACTTAGGATTTACAGCAGGCACAAAATACATTCCTTCAGTAGTGGTTCAACCTCACACACAAATCCCTGCGTTTAAATCTACAGATGCTAATCCAAGACCAACTGGATCTTTATGGATTAAAATTACTACTCCAAATCTTGGTGCTAGATTTAAAATTAAAAAATTCAATGGTGTGACCAATTTATTTGAAGACATTTCTGCTCCAATTTACAACAGCAATGAATCTGCACTGTACAACATTGACAGAGCGGGTGGTGGAGCAAATATTGCTGTGGGATCACTTTATGTGAATTCCAACAATGGCAGTGATGAAGTTGATTTCATAATTCAAAGAAAAGAAAATACTGGAGCAACCATTATTAAATCCAGTGCAATCACCACTCAGTGTGTGTCTGGCACATACAGTGTGACCATGCAAGAATCAAAAATCAATCAAGAAGCATTGGGATCTAGCACAACTTTTTCTATCACAACAGTGGGACAATCTGGTGATGCTGATACAATTGCTAATGCAATCAATGCTCAAGGGTTTGTTAACATTGAAGCCAGTGTGGACACTTTGAACAGAGTTGTGATATCACACAATATCGGCGGAGATATTAAAATTACTGATACTGGTGATTTACTTACTTTGGCAGGATTCATAGCAGATTCTACAACCAATCTATACAACGATGATGCCACTGATGGATCAACCAATCCAGTGGTATTGAGAGCCAGCAATTGGAAAACATTATCTTACACAGCTGACAGCAATGCTCCAACCAGTTTGACTGCAGATGGTCAATTATGGTACAATTCAATTGTGGACGAAGCAGATATCATGTATCACAATGGAACCACATGGAAGGGTTACAAAGATGCAGCAGCATTTCCAAATTCTAGTCCACTAGGACCTATCGTGTCAGCTACTAAACCAACAGTACAATCTGATGAGACACCGTTAGTGACTGGTGATTTATGGATTGATACCAGCGATATTGAAAACTATCCTCAGATTTACAGATACAACTCAGCAACTGTTACATGGACTTTGATTGACAATTCAGATCAAACCACAGAAGATGGTATCATATTTGCTGATGCACGTTACAACACTTCAGGAGCCAACAGCGACACACCAGGCACCATAGAAGCGTTATTAACTTCTAACTTTGTTGATTTTGATGCTCCAGATCCAACATTGTATCCAAAAGGCATGTTGTTGTTCAACACACGCAGAAGTGGATTCAACGTTAAAAAATTTGTGAGAAATTATGTTGATCTTACTGATCAAAATACAAGATTCAGTGATGAAAACATGACTGCATACTATCCTCATAGATGGGTTTTAGAATCTGGCAATCAAACCAACGGTGCTGGTAGCTTTGGTAGAAAAGCACAGAGAAAAGTTGTTATCCAAGCATTACAAGCATTGGTCAACAACAATGATGCCATCAGAGATGATGCTTCTAGAATATTCAACTTGATAGCATGTCCTGGTTATTCAGAATTGATCGGCGAAATGATTTCATTAAACTATGACAGAGGTTTAAGTGCTTTTGTTGTAGGAGATTCTCCATTTAGATTGACTCCAGATGCCACTTCATTAAACGAATGGGCAACCAACGTGAATCTAGCAGTGCAAGACAGTGACGAAGGTCTAGTTTCATTTGATGAATACATGGGCGTATTTTATCCATCAGGATTCACCAGTGATAACTTTGGCAACGACATTGTGGTGCCAGCCAGTCATATGATATTGAGAACTATTGCATTGAGTGACCAAGTTTCTTATCCATGGTTTGCTCCAGCAGGCACAAGACGTGGTGGCATAACAAACGCATCAAGTGTGGGTTACATCACATCAGAAGGTGAATTTGAGAGCATAGCATTGAACGAAGGTCAAAGAGACACATTGTATACTTCTAATGTGAACCCAATCACTTTCATCACAGGTGCTGGTTTAGTCAACTATGGTCAAAAAACCAGAGCAAGAAATGCTTCAGCACTGGACAGAATCAACGTTGCTAGATTGGTTATCTACTTAAGAAGTCAATTGAACAGATTGGCCAAACCATATGTGTTTGAACCCAATGACAAAATTACTAGAGACGAAATTAAACAGCAAGCAGAAGGTCTACTGCTAGAGCTAGTGGGACAAAGAGCACTATACGACTTTATCGTGGTGTGCGATGAATCCAACAATACTCCAGCCAGAATAGATCGTAATGAATTGTACTTGGACATAGCAATTGAACCAGTTAAAGCAGTTGAGTTCATTTACATACCGTTGCGTTTGAAAAACACAGGAGAAATAAGCGGTTTATAATAACTTTATAAATACTAGCAATAGGAGAAACAATGAGTATATCTACACTATCTAAATTGACAGTACCTTTGGCCAGCAACGCAAGTGCAGGCAGTCAGGGTCTGTTGATGCCAAAATTATCGTATCGTTTCAGAGTCACATTGGAAAATTTTGGTGTATCGACTCCAACCACAGAATTAACTAAACAAGTTATTGATGTTACAAGACCCAACGTAAGTTTTGAAAACATCACATTAGATGTGTACAACTCTAAAGTTTATCTTGCTGGTAAACACACTTGGGAACCTATCACATTAAATTTAAGAGAAGATGTGAACAATAATGTACAAAAATTAGTAGGCGAACAGCTACAGAAACAATTTGACTTTTATGAACAATCTGCTGCTGCTTCAGGATCTGATTACAAATTTGTAACTAGAATTGAAGTGTTAGATGGTGGTAACGGAGCAAATGCTGCCAACATTTTAGAAACTTTCGAATTGTATGGTTGCTATGTAGATTCAGCAAACTATAACACATTGGCTTACAACACCAACGATCCTATCAGCGTGACATTATCTATCAGATATGACAATGCTATTCAAACGCCTCAGGGTACAGGAATTGGCACCGCAATAGGTCGTACAATTAATACTCTTGCCACAGGCGGCGGACAATAATTTAAACATCTTAAATTGATTCAAAAAGGGGTCTAAATGGCCCCTTTTTTTATTTTAGCAGCATAGATTTACAACACATAAATATTAGCATGCCAAACATATTAAAACCTTTTTTAGATAATCTTTTCAAAGGAGCTTTAAATCCCAAAGGCAACCTTGCTGACTATCAACATGGACAAAGATTATTTGTGGATGACAGTTTTAGATTGGCTCCAAAACAAAAGTTTCTTTACCACGTATCATTCAATATTAACTCTCGCGCCACAGCAATTATTCCTAATTTCAATTCCACTGTTGGCGAAGAATTAAACATGTTGGTAAAATCTGTGGATTTACCCAAATACACCATAGAAACTGTGACCAAAAATCAATACAACAAAAAAAGAAAATTACAAACTAGAATAAATTATGATCCTATTCAAGTAGTATTTCACGATGACAACTATGGCATAACCACTGCTATGTGGCAGATGTATTATCAATATTATTTTAAAGATGGAAACTATGGCAAAAAAGATCAAACTAAAACCATATCCAGCACTGTGCCTGATCAGTACAACAGAGGAAATACCATATCAGGAGACACGGCAAACAAATATAGATATGGAATGGATTCTGATTCTTTTGAACCTTTTTTTACCAGCATACAAATTTATCAAATGGCTAGAAAAAGATACACTTGTTACACATTGGTGAATCCATTGATAACCAATTGGCAAGGAGACACGTTATCATATGGCAGCAATGATCCAGTGGCCAACAGTATGACCATAGAGTTTGAAACTGTATTCATGAGCAGAGGACCAGTAACTGCTGGATCAGCACCCAAAGGATTTGGTGTTAGACACTATGATAAAACCCCAAGTCCGTTGTCATTGCCTGGTGGAGGAACCACTAGTGTGTTTGGAGTGGGTGGAGTATTGAGTGGACTTTTTGGATTGGGTGGAGACAAAAGTGCTTTCAGTGATATTGAATCGGGCGGTGCGGGATCTGGTAGTTTTTTAAAAACAGTTATAAGCAGTGCTAACAGACTTAAAAATTTAAAAAAATTAAACAAAGAAGGTTTGAGAGAAGAAGGATTCAATATAGTCAAAGAAGGAATTGGCAGAGTGGGTGGAACCAATGTGAGTGGTGTGGCCAACACACTGTTTCCTAAAAATACCCCTGTGGCTAATAACGTAACCAAAGCTGAGTTAAAAAGAAGATAATTTATGTCCAGTGAAAATATTATTAATTCTGATTTTCCTGAATTAGATGTTTCAATTCCTAATATTAATCCTAGAGAATTGAGTGTTACTAACAAAGAAAAAATCAATACCTCAAACAATGTTCCCAGCACTGTTTCAAACACTGATAGTGCTCAGCCAGTTAAAACATTTTTTGACAAATATTTTGTTGAGCCTATCAGTATTCCAGCTGGTGAAATAGATGCTGTGATAGGATTTTTTGAAAAAAGAAATTTTGAAAAAACTGCAGCAGTCAGTGTGTCCACAATTTTATTACAGCAGGCCAAGTTAGATAATGTGAATATTTTTCAATTGTTGGATACTTTAAAAGGATTGAGCGAATTACAATTGAGTAGTGTTGTTGCAGAAATTTTAAATGTGAACAGATCAAAAATTTCCACACTAGGATTCAAAGTGACCAACAATCAAAACCAATTCGAAAAACGCAACATAGTGGTATAATCAGATGCCTCGACGTTTTGCTCAAGGTAAATTCACTTTAAAAAATCCTGAAAAATATCTAGGAACCAAAGACCCATTGTACAGATCCAGTTGGGAATTTGCTTTTATGAAATTTTGTGATGAAAGTCCTTCCATTGCCAAATGGGCCAGTGAAGCAGTGAGAATACCTTACAGAAATCCTCTCACCGGAAGATACACCATATATGTGCCAGACTTTTTTATCAACTATGTGGACAAGGGTGGACAACCACATGCAGAGATAGTTGAAATCAAACCACAGAATCAATCGTTGAGAGAAAAAGTGGGAAAAAATTTAAACAATCAAGCCAGTTACATTTTGAATCAAGCCAAATGGGAAGCTGCCACTGCATGGTGCCGTCAAAAAGGTTTAAAGTTCAGGGTGATCAACGAAACCGATATTTTTCACCAAGGCAGCAAGCGCCGATAAATAATACTATCATGACCAAAAAATTAGAAGATCTATTGAATCTACCAGAATCCAAAGACATAGTGATGGAAGAAAAAAATAAAAAAGAACAAGAAAAATCTTTGGATGCTCAAAAAGAAACCCTGCGAGACATTGCTGAGTTTGACAAGATCACTGCAGCACTACCCATGGTGAAAGATTTGGGCACAATGGCTGATGAAGAACTGGATGAAATAGCCAAAAAAGCCATGACTGCCTATGACGATTTGATGGACTTGGGCATGAACGTGGAGAGCAGATACAGTGGTAGAGTGTTTGAAGTGGCTGGTAACATGTTGAAAACCACACTGGAAGCCAAAGCAGCCAAAATAGACAAAAAGCTCAAAATGATAGATCTACAGATACGCAAGCAAAAGATGGACAGAGATGGTGGAATTGACGATTCTAACATGGTACAGGGCGAAGGCTACGTGGTTACTGATCGTAACAGTTTGATTGAAAAACTTAAAAATATGGATAAATAAACACATATGGAAACAGAATTTAAAAAAATACTGGCAGAAAGCAAAAAAACCTACAGATTTAAATTGGGTTTAGCTGGTGAATTGTCTGAAAATATCAATGACACTTTGAAACAAGCACTTAGCAAATATGAAATAGTGAGTTTGTCCAAAGGCAAAAAAACTCCAATCACAGAAAGACCACTGGATTTCCCCAAACTACAGAACATGGAAGTCACATACTTTGATGCTGAATTGGCCTATCCTACCACTCCAGAAATTTTAGAACAATACGTGAGTTTGATCACGAAGGTCCCAATGAGTCATGTGATAGTGAGAACAGACGTGCAGCATACGGATTATCCCACAGACAAAAAAGAAGAACCCTATGTAGCAAAACTTGAAACACCATTGGAGCAAGCAGATAAGAAAGCACAAGATCAAGTGGGACAAAAGAGAGTCACAGAAATTTTAAAACAGATGGAAAAAGACAGAAAAGCAATCACTTTTGCCAAAGAAGATTCAAAAAATAAAAAAGAAAAACAATTGCAGGACAGAGAAGAGAAAGCCTCTGCATCACCTTTAACCAAAGTCAAACACGATAAATAGAGTTATGGATATCAGAGATATATTAAGCAGGATTGACAAAGTTCAAAACCCCAAAGAACTTGCCAGCGAGATTGTTAAGTCTAATCTTACAGAAGCAGCATCTATCAGTGTGAACATGTATGGAAATACACCTGACGAAGTTCAAGCCATGTATCAAATTTTTAAAAATGCAGGATTGACTCCTCCAACACCAGCAGTGGTTGGACCCGCTCCTGTAGAAGCTGAAGAAAAATCAGTGGGTGAGGATGACAGATATCAAGCCAGCACCACTCCAGATCCTAAATATGCCACAATACCAGACACAGTGGATCCCACAGGTGATGATCTTCATAAGAAGAAAAAAATGTATGCCAGAAGTCAACCAGGCGACAATCCAATGGCTGTGAAAGAAGATGACATTTCATTAGCAGAAAAAATCAAATCACAATTAACTCAAGACTATGCTGCTTTTAAAGAAGGTGCAGTCAAAGGTTGGTTGATGGACATGGAATCAGACGCAGCTGAAATGAACAAAGACGAATTCATCAAAAAACACGGTCAAAGACATGCAGATATTTGGGATAGAATAAATTCTGAAAATCCTGATTCAAATTCTGATTCTTTTGAAGATATTGAACTAGAATAATCACTTCACAAACAAATTACCTCACATTTAATCAGATAAGTACTACATATGAGTACCAAAAGTCTGGATGGAGTTCTTACCAAAAAAGCACACACCAGGGAAAAATACACTGAATCACAATTGAATGAGTTGGCTGCTTGTGCAGACGCCACTCTGGGATATCTTTATTTTGCCAAGAATTTTTTTAATATTCAACATCCTGTGAGAGGCAAACTGCTGTTTGAACCTTATGCGTATCAAACCAAACTGCTGGAAACCTATCACAAATATAGATTTAACATAAACATGTTGCCACGTCAAAGTGGCAAGACCACTTGTGCATCATCATACCTGTTGTGGTATGCCATGTTTCATCCTGATCAAACCATATTGATTGCTGCTCACAAATACACAGGCGCTCAAGAGATCATGCAACGTATTCGTTATGGATATGAATTGTGTCCAGATCATATCAGAGCGGGTGTGGTAAACTACAACAAAGGATCTATGGAATTTGAGAATGGATCTAGAATAGTTTCAGCCACCACCACTGCCAACACTGGTAGAGGTATGTCCATATCATTGTTGTACTGTGATGAGTTTGCATTTGTTAATCCAACCATTGCTAGAGAATTCTGGACTTCAATATCTCCAACGTTAGCAACAGGAGGTCGAGCCATCATAACTTCCACTCCCAACTCAGATGAAGATGAGTTTGCTGTGATATGGAAAGAATCACAAAATAATTTTGACGAACACGGCAATGAAACTGAAATGGGAATAAATGGATTCTTTGGTTACACAGCATCTTGGAATGAACATCCAGAACGAGATGAAAAATGGAAAGAAAGTGAATTGGCACGTATAGGTGAAGAAAGATTTAGAAGAGAATATGGTTGTGAATTTTTAGTTTACGACGAAACATTAGTAAACAGTATTGTACTTGCTTCATTGGAAGGCAAGCAACCCATATTAACCATGGGCCAAACCAGATGGTATGAAAAAATAAATCCTGCTGCTACCTATGTGATATCATTGGATCCTGCCATGGGCACTGGTGGAGATTATGCTGCTATTCAAGTGTTTGAAGTGCCATCATTTAAACAAGTGGCCGAGTGGAGACACAATCAAACACCCATACCACAACAGGTAAGAATATTAAAAGATATTGTAACATTTATCAAAGAAGAATGCAAAAGTCCATCTGCCAGCAACATCTATTGGAGTGTGGAAAACAATACCATAGGTGAAGCAGCACTGTTGGTAATCAGTGACTTTGGTGAAGAAAACATTCCAGGATTGTTTGTGAGTGAACCCATAAGAAAAGGGCACATAAGAAAATTTAGAAAAGGATTTAATACCACACACAGAACTAAAATCAGTGCTTGTAGCAGATTGAAAGGCATGATTGAAAACAACAAAATGACCATTAGCAGCAAGGCTTTGATCAGTGAATTAAAAACATACGTGGCAGTGGGATCAGGATTCAAAGCCAAATCTGGAGAAACAGATGATCTTATCAGTGCTGTATTATTGATTTTAAGAATAGTCAGCATACTGAAAGATTGGGATCCTAGAATTTATAATTCATTCTTACAAGTAGAAAATGATGAGGATGGCGGAGAACGCATACTGCCCATGCCAGTGTTTATCAGCACCACTAACAACTAAATACTAGCATGAACCTAAATGACACGTCTAAAGAGCTATTTGCCAAGATAAGGGGGCGATTTCCGTCGGTCTCTATAGGCAATCAAGCAGCAGAAGTGACCAATGATCCCAACGCAGCAAGATTTTTTGATTTTGATTTCAAAGCAGGTGATAAGGTTTTGGGCAAGGTCAGCATAAGTATTAGTGAGCAAGACGGATTAGTGGTGATACACAGTGCAGATTTGAGTCAAACAGAAGATTTGGTGGCTCGTGAAAATTGGTTTAGTTTTTTAAAAGAACTGAGACAGTTTGCCAAGTCAAGAATGATGACATTTGACACCAGAGACATCACCAAAAGCAATTTGGAAAAAAGAGATTATAATTTTTTAAGTGCTATGACAAAACCAAAAGAAGTAACAGAAGCAGCATTGACTGGCACCAACAAAACCAGTTTTCAAAACATAGGTGACAGCAAACTGATCATCAAACATTCTGCAGCAGTGGATGCAGACATGGCTGCTGGTCGTACTCACAGAATTCATTCCATATACATTGAAAGTTCCGAAGGTGAAAGATTCAAGTATCCATTCAAACACATCAATGGTGCTAGAGCAATGGCACGTCACGTGAGTGAAAGTGGCAAACCATATGATGATTTTGGCAAACACATTGTGGGACTGAGCGAAGAACTTTATAAATTAAAAAAATTTAAAAACTATGTGAATAGATCAGCAGTGATGGCTGAAACATTAAAAGAATACTCTTCAGTAATCAATGATAGAATAGAAGAAATTAAAGAAACCATTCAAGGATTACAAAAAGAAAGTTTTTATAGATTGACCAAAGAAAACTTTAAAACCAACGAAGCTTTAACAGTGCCAGAAGATGTGAAAGAAAACTGGATTGATGAATTAACAATTAAAACTTTCAACGATGAATTACAAGAAGTGTTTCCTTACATCTACAAATTGGTCACTCAAAAACCAATCAAAGAAATCACTGCTGAAGATTTTGAAACAGAAGCATCTGGGTATCAAGGCAGCACAGAAACAAGATATTTAAAGTATAATGTGTCTGGAGATTTTGACAGAAGTAGACCAGTGTCAGACAAAGACGCTTTCACCATACAAGATTTATTGAAGAAGTCTGGTATTGAATCAGAGGTTACTCCTGACGAAGGCAATTATCAAGGCATAGTGATTTATACCAACGCTGCTCCACAAAGTGTGGAAAAAGTTTTGGGCAGCATGCTTGAAACCAACATCAATCCCATTGATCAGTTTGAAAAAATTTTAGATTCAATCATTGATGAAGGAGAAAACACATTGTTTTCATCTGATTCTGAAGAACAAAAACAAGCATTGGACAAATTAAATCAATTGATGAGCAAACATTTTCCCGCAGGTGTAAATGGAGTGAATGGTTTGGAAAGTTTGGAAGGCATTATAGATGATGCCAATTTGAATGATCAGATCAGAGAGATTGGTAAAAAAGACAGTGATGCTTGTATCAGACCTTTGATATATGCTTACATACAAAACAAAAAACCAGACATGCTGAAAAGAATTAAAATTGGAGATATGAAAATGTCCACCGAAGGCAATCAATTTGCTCAGGCAGTACGTAAAGCCAAAGCAGCCGGCATGAAACCAGGTGACAAATTCAAAGTGGGCGACAAAGAATTCACACTCAAAGACGCCATGGATATGGCAGGTATCAGCGACACATCATTGCAAGATGATGCTGACATGGATCCAAACCAATCACCCCAGGCTCAGGCCTATGCAGGCAAATCTTCTGCATCTCAAGAAAAAGAAGAAGTGCAAAAAATATTGAACAAACATCCAAATGCTTACAAACAATTTAAGGCAGGAGATGATTTATACAATCACAAAGAATTGTATTCAGAATTGGCAAACTATTACCACGATAATGGAGATATGCCCTATGGTACATATACTGCTAAAGATGGCGATCCTATCAATTGGCTCACAACTAGATTGGCCGATATGGGATTGATAGAAACAACTCAGAAAGAAGCTGAAGCCAGCATAGATGATCAGTATAGATTTCGTGATTGGTTAAAGAAAACACACAATAAACAAGTGCATGAATTAAAACCTCAAGAATACGCAATTATTTCAAAACAGTATAGAGACGAAATAGGAAAAAAAGAATCCTATCATCCTGGTGAAGGATCTGCAGAAGAATTGGCCAAAGAGATTTGGAACAACACTCCAGCATTGCACGATGAATACAAAGACTGGCGTGAGTATATGAATTCAGAAGATTTTCAAATGGACTCAGACAAATTACGCAGTAAATTTGAAAGCACAGGCGGTGGTCCTACCATTAGACAAATGAGTGATCTTGAATTAGCCAATTTCCTGCACACCACTGTGGCAGAAGTTAAAAAAGACAGAGAAGCAGCAGAAGAAGCAGCTATGGAATTGAATCAAAAATATTCTGAAGATAATAAATCCAGCAAAGAAGATTTGCACAAAGCATCTGAAAAAATAGAAGAATTTGTAAAGAGTTTTTATGACTACACTACCAATAAATTTCCCAAAGGAGAAACAGCAGTGATCACAGCAGTGCAAAAACAATATGGAGATACTGCTGCCAAAACTGCTATCGAAACCATCAAAACATTGCAGAGCGGTCAGGACAAAGAAATTGAACGCATCAAACAGCTGGCAGGCTATTCCACCAAAAAATAATATTTCATTAACTACGCACTTGACTAAATACACATATTAATATAGTATGTAGAAATATGTGCTGTATTATAGTGAGGCACAAATACAAACAGGCAAACAATAAGGAGGCTTATAATGGCTACACTAGCAGAAATCCGCAATAAACTGAAAGAACAAGAAGTTCGTTCAGGCGGTAACACAAAAACAAGCGGCGGCGACAACGCAATCTATCCATTCTGGAATCTAAAAGAAGGTGAACAATCAACTGTTCGATTCTTGCCAGATGGCGACTCAAACAACACTTTCTTTTGGAGAGAACGTTTGATGATCAAACTTCCATTCAATGGTATCAAAGGAGAAACTGATTCAAAACCAGTTCAAGTACAAGTGCCATGTATGGAAATGTATGGAGAATCTTGTGCCATACTATCTGAAGTTAGAGGATGGTTTAAAGATCCTAACTTGGAAGACATGGGCAGAAAATATTGGAAAAAAAGATCATACATTTTCCAAGGTTTTGTCAAAGAAGATCCTCTGAATGAAGAAAACAAATCAGCAAATCCAATTAGAAGATTTATTATTGGACCACAAATATTCCAAATAATAAAAGGAGCTCTAATGGATCCTGAAATGGAAGATCTTCCTACAGACAAAATCAACGGAGTTGATTTTAAAATTGTCAAAACCAGCAAAGGTGGATACGCAGACTATTCAACTTCTGCTTGGTCAAGAAAAACCAGACCATTAACCGAAGATGAAAACAAAGCAGTGGAAACACACGGCTTGTTCAACATGAGCGATTACTTGCCTAAAAAACCAACTGAAGTTGAGTTGAAAGTAATGAAAGAAATGTTTGAAGCATCTGTGGATGGTGAAGCATATGATATGGAAAGATTTGGACAATACTTCCGTCCAGCTGGCATGTCATCAAAAACTGGAGACCCGGTGATTAACACCAATGTTAAAGCCGAAACACCAAAGCCAATAGAAGTATCAACAGCAAAAGTTGAAGTTAAAACTGAAACTGCTGCTCTAAAAACTGAGAGCAAAAACAAAGCTGAAGATATTTTGGCAATGATTAGGTCTAGACAAAAACAATAAAGAGTATATATTGTAGTGGAGAGTTTGAATATTCTCCACTACGAATTAACAAAAGGAAAAATTTATGGCTACTAAGGCTTTTGACATATCGAAATTTAGAAAAACATTAACCAAATCCATTGATGGATTGGGACTGGGATTCAATGATCCAACAGATTGGATCTCCACAGGCAACTACGCATTGAACTATTTGATGTCAGGTGATTTTGAAAAAGGAATTCCCTTGGGTAAAGTAACAGTGTTTGCTGGTGAATCAGGATCAGGCAAATCATACATTGCTTCAGGCAACTTGGTGAGACACGCACAGAAGCAAGGCATATTTGTGGTGTTGGTGGACACAGAAAACGCACTGGATCAAAATTGGTTGCAGGCATTGGGTGTGGATTGTGACGAGAAAAAACTATTGAAATTGAATCTTAGCATGATTGATGATGTGGCCAAAACCATATCAACTTTTATGAAAGAATACAAAACAGAACATGGAGACAACAAAGACACTGCTCCTAAAATATTATTCATCATAGACAGTTTGGGCATGCTGATGACTCCCACTGATGTGAATCAGTTTGAAGCAGGAGACATGAAAGGTGACATGGGTCGTAAACCCAAAGCACTCACAGCACTGGTTCGTAATTGTGTGAACATGTTTGGCAGTTGGAATGTGGGATTGGTAGCAACCAATCACACGTATGCTTCACAAGATATGTTTGATCCAGATGATAAAATATCAGGTGGTCAAGGATTTGTGTATGCCAGTTCAGTGGTGGTAGCAATGAAAAAATTAAAATTAAAAGAAGACGAAGATGGCAACAAAGTAACAGATGTAAGAGGTATTAGAGCTGCTTGTAAGATAATGAAAACAAGATTTGCCAAACCTTTTGAAACTGTACAAGTTAAAATACCTTATGAAACAGGCATGGATCCCTACAGTGGATTGGTGGAACTGTTTGAAAAAGAAGGCATACTGACAGCATCTGGTAACCGACTTAAATATGTGGATCTTAAAGGTACAGAACACTTGGAGTATAGAAAAGGTTGGACAGGTGAAAAATTGGATATGGTTATGACGGAATATCACAAGATCAAACCTAAATCTGTTACAGAAATAGAAACAGAAGCAGCAGCAGTGAAAGAAGAGAAAAAATAATGCGAGAAGCTGATCAATTAATAGAAACTTGGCAATTTTTTAAAGAATATATCGATAAGAAACAGATCGATATAGTGGCTGAGAAGTATGTGGAAATGTGCGCCGACTATGGCGCTGATGATGAGGTTTTTAAAGAATCCATGGGCAATGACCAAGACTTGGACAAGGCCATCATGTACTATCTGGACATTGAGGAAGACGAGGACAACTAATGTCTGGATGGTATCAAAAGATATCCAAAGACATCAGTACTATTCCTGAGGCTTTGGAATATTTCGAAAATCAATTGCAAGAAGCCAAACTGGAAATCAAAATCAGAGGCAATGTGGAAAAACAAGCAGCAGACATGCCTGGCATTGTGGAACACAGATTCAATCAATTACAAGAATTAGAAGCAGTATTAGAATATCTCAACATTGAATTGCGTAGACTACGCAGTTCTTATTTTAAAAAATACTTTGAAAGCTACAACAGAGCACTCACCAGCAGAGAAGTGGAGAAGTATGTGGATGGTGAAGCAGATGTGGTGGACTATGAAAAGATCATCAATGATTTTGCACTGATGCGCAACAAATGGTTGGGAATTTGCAAAGGACTAGACCAAAAGCAATGGCAGATGACCAACATAGTCAAACTGCGTGTGGCTGGTATGGAAGACGCCAGCATCTAGTCGCCAGATCCACTTTTAATCCAACAATTTCTATTTAAATACCACACAGAAACATTATCATGAAACTACTGATTAATAATAAAGAATTGGCACACTTTCTCAACAGTATCATCAATCACTATCAAGTGGCAAAAGATAAAGTGCCATATGAGCACAGCGAAAGTTGGACACACATTAGACAGATCAAAACAAATATTAGACAACACAGACGCTGGCTGAGAAAAATGCGTAATTCGGGAGAAGCAGAACAGGTGTTGGAAGCCAACAATGCCAGATGGAGTTGGGGCAAATGGCCCAGCAAATTGGAGAAAATTTTACACAAAGAGTTGACTGATTATGTGGGAAAAATATGGCAACTGATGGATCAAAATAAAGAAAAATATTTTCAAGTCATACATGAGAACATGGATCAGGTGTTGGAGGCATTGGGCACTGAGCGTGTGCTGAGCATGTACAAAAAAAGTAAGATGCAGCATTTTGTTAAGAGCACAGGACTGACCATATCCAAAGATGCTGACTTGATGCGCAGACAGGACTTCACTGATTATCAACAAGATTGTTTAATTAGAAATACCACAGGCAATGAACAGTTGTTGACTGAAAAAATAGATAAAAAATATCCCATGTGGTTCATAGACAGCGGCTACACCAACTTCTTAGAACCCAATAAAAAATGGCACAGATTGGTGCGCAATCACATACATCATGATCGGATGTTTGAAGCGCCTGTGGATAGATTGTCTAACTTCACCAGTTTTCCCCAACCATGGAGACAGTCAGGAGAAAAAATACTGATCATAGAACCAGGACCATTTGCTGCTGGTATATTTCATGTGAATCTTAAAACTTGGAAATATGATGTGGAGAGAGAACTAAAGAAACACACAGATAAAAAAATTGTGTTTAGAGAAAAAGCCAATAAAAAAGTACGCACTAGTCTTGTGGAAGAACTCCGCAATGAAGATTATTATTGTGTGGTAAATATTAATTCCAATGCTGCCACAGAAGCCATATGGTGTGGCATACCAGTGATCACTTTGGACAAACACATCACCAATCCCGTGAGCAGTAACCAGCTGTCAGACATAGAAAATTTACAGAGACCACATCTAGCACGTTGGCTGTGTGCTTTGAGTTACAGTCAATTCACTGCGCAAGAATTATTTGACGGCACTGCCATCAAGATCGTGAGGAAATATCATGTCTAAAGTCACGTTGTTTGCAGAACCCTTTGTACGTAGCACCAAAAATGCAGTGACCTTGGACAGCATGGACACGTCCAAACCTTTGGTTGTGGTTGGAGTTACCTCAAAAAAGTATGTGAATCAATGCAAAGCTATCCAGCGTGATTTTTATTACATAGACTCTGGATACTTTGGAAATTTTCGCAATGAATCCAACCCCAAAGGCAAGAAACATTTTATAAGGATAGTAAAAAATGATGTGCAAAAAAATATTCTAGAAGAATATCCGTCTGATCGATGGAAAGAAATTTGTAAAATTGATCCTAAATATCAATGGAATGGCTGGAAGAAAAAAGGCAACAAACTCTTAATAGTTGTGCCAAATAGAAAAGCGTGTGTGTTTTATGGTTACGAAGAAGGCAAGAAACAAGATCGAGATCCAAATAAACCTACCTGGCTAATGAACACAATAGAAACTATAAAGAAACACACAGATATGGAGATTGTTGTTAGAGAAAAAGGTAGTAGGCCAGAACGACATAACCATTCAATATTTGATGCTCTAGATGAAGGAATATTTGCCACTGTGGCGTTTAACAGTATTGCAGCCATAGAATCCATAGTGTATGGAGTGCCTGCATTTGTGACCGTACCTTGTGCTGCTAGCCCATTGGCTCTGATGGATTTAACACAAATCAATACTCCATACTATCCCTGTGACCAGTTGATTAAAAAACATTGTTCATCATTGGCATATGGTCAGTTTACCTCAGAAGAAATAGAAAACGGTTATGCTTGGGATATACTACAGGGACAAAAAAAATGAACAGATTCACTGTGGCAGCATATTACAAAGGCATACCACCTCAAAATAGAAACATTGAAAAGCAATTGATTCTTGATAATTTTTTACAAGGTGTGCGTACTGTGGGAGATATTGCCGTAGCACATCAGCAGTTTAATCCGGTCGCATGTGATGTGGCATTGATTCAAGGATATGTGCATTCTCATGGCAAGGATGCTCCTCATCTAAGATTGCGACAGGCAGCTATCGATCTACAACATCAAAACAAAAAACGTGCATTGATTGTGGACAGCAGTCTGTTTCTGTATGTGAACAACACCAATCCACACCATTATTTGAGATACAGTTTTGATGGAGTATTCCCTACCACAGGATTTTATTTTGACAAAGACGTTGATCCTGACAGGTGGAAAAAAATCAGTTTGAATTTAAACATCAACATGAAACCATACAGAACACAAGGAACACATATCCTTATCTGTTTGCAAAGAAATGGTGGATGGAGCATGACTGGATTGAATGTGATAGATTGGTTGGATGCCACAATAAAAAAAATTCAACAGGTTTCTAATAGACCCATAATTGTAAGACCACATCCAGGTGATAAAAAAATCATGCATACTTTAAAATTAAAATACAAGAATGTTTCATTAAGCAACAAGGCCGATCTGATTGAAGATCTTCGCAACGCCTGGGCCACAGTGGTATACAACAGTTCTCCCAGCGTGGCCAGTATTATAGAAGGAGTTCCTGCATTCTTAACAGATCCTGAACCTGCACACAGTCAAAGTTATACAATGGCTCACACTGATCTGAATCACATAGAAAATCCTATATTGCCCGATAGGCAACATTGGATTGAACGCTTGGCCATGTGTCATTGGAATTTTGCAGAATTAAAATCTGGAGAGGCTTGGAATTTTTTAAGGAAGTATATATGAAAGATTACAAATGGAATGCGGTTTTTAAACCGTTGATAGAAAAATATAAACCAAAAACATTCTGTGAAATTGGGTGTCATGAGGGATTAACATTAAAGTCTCTAACGCCACTTACAAAAGAACTTGGATATAAAATTGATTACTTTGGTTATGATGCATTCGAGATGGCCGAAAGACCCACATTTGAATATCCAAAAAATCCTATTACAGGGGAAATGGAACACAATGGAAAAGAATCTGCATCGTACGACACTATCAAAGAACGATGCGATAAGTATGTTAAGAATGAATTATTAGAATCTTACAAATTAATCAAGGGGTGGACGCACAATACATTACTTGGACCGCTGATATTTGATATGGTTTTTATTGATGGTGGCCACTCATATTCCACAGTGAAATGGGATTATGAACAAGTCAAAGACAGCAAAGTTATAATATTTGATGACACCTATCCGGCAAAGTTTCCAGGAGTAGCTAAATTTATAGAAGAATTAAGAACTTCAGGAATGCCAATAACAGAATTGATTGAAAAAAATAATGACGGAAAGGTTATTATGCAATGTGCAATAATTATTAACAAACAGGAAAATAAATGAACTACCCCGTAATACCCACTGAGTACCAAAAAGATTTATATCAACCTGAATGGTACAAACGTGATTTTTTCTATAGTTCCGATGGAATCCAAGAGTTTCCTGATCATCATTGTAAGATAACTTGGCTTACTAGTTTGCCCTTTATTCAAGGAGTACGAAATGCAATAGATATTGGTTGTCGTGATGGTGAATACACTCGATATTTGTTCAATCATTTTCAACATGTGTATTGCTTTGACCCAAGATTTAGAAAATATTTTCCTTTTAATGTAGATTTAAATAAAGTAACTCATTTTAGAATTCCGTTAGGCGATAGTCCTAATCCTGAAAGATTAGGAAGAGGCACCAGTAAAAATATGACAGATAAAGTTTTTTATTGTTTAGATGATTTCAATCTACAAAATATAGATTATATTAAAATAGATACAGACGGTTATGAAATGGCTAATATTAAAGGTGGTTTAAAAACTATTACACGAGACTGGCCTATAATAGTATTGGAAGTATTTTTTGAAAGAGAAACCTTAAAATATGTAACTGAAGAGTTAGGTTATAAAATTAAAGCAATATGTCCCCGTGGTTGGGATCATGTTCTAGTAAAAGAATAGGAAAAATAAATGAGACAATTAAAAAACAAGTGGATGGTACCAGAAGACGATCAAAAAATGTCTAGGCATTTGGAATCTGACACTAACATGCTGGAACCCAGTTATGAAGGCAAGTATCGCACACACATTCTAGAACATCTACCCAATCGTAGAACATTTGTGGATGTGGGTGCTAATGTGGGAGTATGGAGTTTACCATTTGTTAAACAATTCAAAAAAGTTATAGGCTATGAACCTTCCAGACAAAACATAGAATGTCTTAGACACAATGTGGGCGATCTCATGGAGATTAGAACCAAGGCAGTGGCTAATTTTGAAGGCACAGCTGATTTCCGTCAAGGAGGGAAAAATTGCGGAGATGGCAAATTGTCCAGACTGGGAGCAAGAGCTGACTATACTGTGCCTGTGGTTAAATTGGACCACGAGAATCTTATGGATGTGGATCTAATTAAGATAGATGTGCAGGGTTGGGAATTGGAAGTTCTGCAAGGAGCAATGGATTTAATTAAACAGCAGAGACCTTGGGTGGTTTTTGAGGTCAATCAAGACATTGATGTGTGCTGCACACTGATGGAACAGGTAGGATATGAAACCATAAGATTAAAAAGTAAAAGGTTATTTTGCTGGGCACCTATATCTGGTCATAACTCTCCACATGATCGCACCCAGTTTGGAAGACACTTAGGCCCCGGACCGTATGCTGCTAGGTTCGGAGGTAAGTAATTTCCAAGCCTTTCCAGACAACAACTCGTCTCTAGTAAATTGAGAATAAGCCAAATGATTTAGCCAAGCCTGTTTTAATTTTTGATCTGCAGGTTTAATATTTTCTATGTCTTCTAATTGATACTTGTATAGACTTTTTGTAGCAGAATGTCCTAGAGATATTACTGGTATGTCATGCATGGCTGCTTCAACTAATGCATTGGACGAATATCCTACCACACAAAAAGTATCGTCTTTGATAAAATTTTTAAAATTGTTTGAAACTATTCTATCAGTTCGAGGTTCTGGACGTTTTCTTACTTTGATAGGACGATCTGTAAAACTTTTTATTTTAAAAACTGTGTTGTTGATCCATTGATCTTCTGACCCCAAACTAAGTGCATGAGCTATTTTTCTGTCAGGGGGTACAACGACAATTGAAGATCCTTGCTCAAAAGAATACTGATCAAGCCCCAGTTGTTTCCATCTATCTGTCGGTCTGTCTATGATAGGATCGATATTTTGAAAATTATTAACGCTTAACCTAAAAATTGTTTTCTTTTTCTTGTTGCCAAAATAACCACTATCTAGATTATAAAATTTTAAACTGTGCTTTTTGCAAATTTCTAACCATTGAGGTTTAAAAAATCCTGCCCAACACATAGGTAATATAGTATTTGCATACATTTCTTTTTGAGTGACAAATTTTCCACCACTGCCTTGAGTAAATTCACTGACACCGTAATCTGTGCCCTCTACAGATATAAAATTGATCATTTCCAGTAAGATTCTGTTCTTGGAACTTTGAGATCTTCAGGCTTGCTGCGACCTAGTGTTTTTCTACCGCCTTTGAGATGATCAAGATAGGCTCCCCAAGCACTGTTGATCAGAGGATGACCTTCGCCCAATGTTGCACCAGCACGCGGTCTCAAATCATACAGATGTGCTGACCAATCCAGCTGTCTCATCTGTGGAAATTTATTTTTGATCTGCTCAAACACATAGCTGTCATGCCATTCTTCCATGAGGAATATTCCATTTTCGGCCTCATCATACACACGTTGGAATTCTTTCAAAAAGTTTTTGATTATATCAGACTTTAAATTCATAGCATACAGCCCACATTCTGGATACTTGCCTTTTCTTCCTAGATAGCCAAGATCCATGTTGGGTGTGATCATGGTGGCAATATTTTGCATGGAGATGGCGCTGTGACAATACATATCAGCATCCATCCATATTAAAAAATCTGCATCGGCTTCTCTAGCACAGTCAAATATTGCATAGACTTTGTGAGCAAACCTCACAGCATGCCATTTGAATCCTTTACCAGCATCTCGTCTCTTGCTGCGCACAGGATCCTTGCTCACATCGCCGTTGGCTTTGGGCACATCTTTCCATGTGTGTTTAAATTTTACCAAAGCTGGAGAACTTTGATGCAGATCCTTCACAATTATGTTTGGTGCTGATTCTTTCACCACACAATCTTCTGTGTACACGTGCAGTTGTACTTCCACGGGCCAATTCTTAATGAATGATTGAATCATTTTGTGACCGTATGTGTCATACCCTGATTGATTGAATGTGGTCACTGCAGAATATTTTTGAGACATGATTTAAATTTTAATTTATTTTAAGCATGTTGGCTAGATATTTTTTCCAAACACCGTTGTATTCGCAATCTCGGTATTCTTTGAACCAAGGACCACCTTCTGTGTAATGCAACACTTTGGGCTCACCGTCTTTGGGTTCTTTGTACCAACCCACCAACCAATTCCAACTGTGATCCACACTGCCAATCTCCTCATCTTTTAACCAACTGAATCTGTGTAGATACTGACCTGTTTCTTTATTAACCAGCTCAGGGGTGACTGCTCTGTTGGCAGGATGAGCACAATTCCACAGTATCATGGAGCTCCAATTCTTTCTAGGATAGGGCATCTGTTTTTGATTGTCCATCTTGACTCCTGGTGGTGGTGTATAATCATGTTTGACCACCATCACTGCATAACGTTCATCTGCTTGGGCAAATAATTCAGCCACATCCGCAGTCCACACAAAGTCACAGTCACAGAACACTGCCCACCCTTTGTAGTTGGTCATGTAGGGAATGAGAAATCTACTAAAAGTAAATTCGGTAGTGCTGAGTGGATCGATAGGGCGTGTGTACAGTCCTGCCTCACGCAACTCTTTCATTTTGAGTGGTAGAACTTCGGCGTTGGGTTGGTGCTGTTTGATTGAATGCTCACACACTTGATATGTGATGTCTTCTCTGGTATCATACCCCACAAATATCTTCATATGTGTACTTATTGCAATATCTTTTAAGACATTGATATTATGACATGTAAGTTGTTATTCCTTATAGGCAACCGTGTCGCTCTTCCATTTTCTTACTGTGAACCCTAAGTCTAAAAGAACCAAAATTACCTGGTCGGCTTCATTTCTTTTGTTTTCAAAAAATATTGTTGGTTGATGTTTTTTAATTGTTTTAATCCCTCCAGCGATAACTTGGAGTTCATACTGTTCTGTATCTATTTTAATAAAATCAACATTTTCAAATTTAAAATCATCCAATCTCTTTACTTCAACTTCAAACTTTTTTCCGTTAGTCCAATCTTTATTTCTTAATTTAGAGAGAGATCCGTGTTCAGGATTAAGAGTGATATCATTCATAACTAGTAATTTTTTTTCATTAGTGTCGCCTAATGCACAATTATGACATGTTAACTCTGGAAATTTTAATAGTTCTTTAAAACTATTAGGGTTAGGTTCAAAGCAATAAATCTTTTCAAACTTTCCAATGTAAGGAAATGAAGTTTCACCGGTGCTTGCACCCACATCTATGTATGTTCTAAAATGCTTTATGTATGGCCAGGCCCACTCTTTTATTTTTTTTTCGCTCATATATTACTCTTTAATATTTCTTGAGCAATAGCAGTAAACCATTGTTTTCTTTTGTTGCCTTTGAAATCTAAAAATATTGCAGTCTTGCTATATTCTGCTGAACTTTTTTTCACACCAAACACAAATTCTTCTGAGTAGTTAAAAAATTTAAATTTCAACCCTCGAGATTCGTATAATATTGATTGTTTTGGAAGTAGCCGCGGAGATTGATATTTCTTTTCTAACACTGATTGAATGCTTATCTGGTCCCCAAACCAAGATTTTTCTGACTGGCCCAGATCATAAAACGCATCAGTTCTTTCTTGAAAGAAAGATACAATTTTTTCTTTATTTCCAAATTCTGTATTGACTAGCACCACAGTGTTATTCACTTCGCCACCGTTCCATAATATACCGATATCAAAATCTTCTTTAAAGAAATTATCAAGATTTCCAGTTATTAGATGATCAGCACCGCAAAGAATTATTTTTCCTTCTGATTGTTTTATAAAGTCTAAATTAGACAACACCAGCGATTCCATAATGTTACAAGAATCTAAATCGGTTCTAAAACTCTCGCCGGATTCTAGTTTTATGTTTGTAATCTTATCAGTAGTAAGAATAAATTTTCCGGTTGGATTAAATTTTTTAAATGTTTTTTCTAAAGAATAAAGAGCAGCCTCGTAGTCGAAATACAAACTTCTAAAGTTTATCTTTCGCTGTTCGAGGTCGGTTTTATAAAAGGCAGCTAGAATTGTCATGAATTATCTCTATAACGGATTTATAATCTACACCTGGATAGATGGGCAGACTTACTTGTCTGCTAGACACCCAGTCGGTTACTGGTAAAGAATAAGGTGCTCGATATGCTGTTAGTCTATGTACTGGAACCGGATAATGTATTTTTAGATCAAGTTTAGATTTAACATCTGCAATTAATTTTTCTCTATCATTAACTAAGATAGGATAGATATGATAACTATGGTTTGAATTCTTAGTTTTTACATATGAAAAATGTTTGTTGTATTCGTTAGCAATTTTTCTTTTTTCTTCTAGAACAGAATTAAAATTCTTTAATTTTATTCTTAAAAATTCAGCTTGTATATTAGCCATTCTATAATTATAACCAACGTCGTTATCGTCCCATTGTCTTACCTTACACATGAATTTGTATAAATTTTTATCGTCTGTAACTACACACCCGGCATCACCTAGTGCTCCAAGTCCTTTGCCTGGGTAGAAACTAAAAGTTCCTAGATTGCCAAATGTTCCAACATGTTTATTGTTTAATGTGGTGCCGTGTGCTTGGCTGCAATCTTCAATGACTGGAATATTCTTTTCAGCAGCAATATCATTTATTAAATCCATCGGAGCAGCATTGCCGTAGATATGCACTGGCAATATACATTTTGTTTTTGATGTAATGGCTTTACGCAGACTATCGGGATCCATGGTAAATGTTTCTCGATCAATGTCAACATACACAGGAATCGCTCCACAATATTTAATTGCTGCTGCAGTAGCTCTAAAAGTATGCGACACAGTGATGACTTCGTCTCCTGGTCCTACCCCCAACGACAACAGTGCTAGATGTATTGCAGATGTTCCGTTCGACACTGCCACACAATACTTTGCACCAACATAATTGGCAAATTCTTCTTCAAATTTTTCAGTACCAAACACGTAGTTACCACTCCTGATAACAGATTCTGATTTTTGAATTAACTCATCTAATACACTCTTGTGTATTTCTTCAAAACTGTAAAAAGGAATCATAATACCCACTCCATAATTTTTTTGGCTGTATAAATGCTAGTTAACGGTTGTGATCTAGATTCTATGCATTTTAGAAAATGTGTTCTTCCGGTATACAATGCTTCTGCGGTTCCAACTTTTGGAGCCAACATATCACCTAGTTGATTAGTATTAAAATCCGAATTTATTTCTCCTGTAGAATAAATTTTAATTTTGTCAAGATCAATATCATCGTAGACAACACTGTTCTTGTCGCCAGTTAAAATAATTTGTCTCTTTTTTACTGGACTGACCCAATTACAATTTATTGTAGTGGTAAATCCGTTGGTAAACTTTAGATTAACGATCACTTGATTTGCTTTATCATTAATGTGATTGTTTTTAATAATTGTTCTATCTTTCAATTCTAGATCAGGATAAAGATAATTCACAATACTTAAATCATGTATTGCAAGATCCAGCAGAGCATCAACATCACTTTGAAATAATCCTAGACTAATTCTGGTGCTATCGTAATATATTGGTTTGCCAATATCAATGCTTTTTAATTGTTCTACCGCAGGATTATAGCAAAATGTATGATCAACAAAAATAATATTTTTTGTTTTTTCAGAGTCTTTAATAAGATTGTTGATTTGATCCAACGTTTCGCAGGCTGGTTTTTCAATCCAAAGATCTTTTCCTTTTGCTAGAGTCTGTAAAGCAATATCGTAATGTGTGTTGGCTTTGGTTGCAATCACAACTGCCTTAATTTTTGGGTTTTCCAACGCAGCTTCTAAAGAAGTGTATGTTGTAATTGCAGGATATAAAGATTTTGCAATTTCCAATTTTTTAACATCTGAATCACACACTGCTGTTAATTCTTTGCTGAAATTCCTGGCTAAATTTTTACCCCAATAACCGTAACCAACTAATAGTATCATTTTAATTTCCTTGCAGGATTACCTGCATAAGTTCCAGGTTCTGTAATATCTTTAGTAACAACAGAACCTGCCCCAATAACAACATCGTCACAAATAGACACAGGTAAAATAGATGAATTCGACCCTACATAGACCTTATTACCTAATTTCGTTGGTAAAAAATCTTTAGATAATTTACTATCAACAAATTTATCATTGGTAAACATAACACCGTGACCGACAAAACAATCAGCGCCTATTTCTGTATTTGAACATATAAAACTATGACTTTGAATCCTAGATCGTTCACCGATTGTTACATCGTTTTGTATTTCAACAAATGGGCCTACAAATACATCGTTTTGTAAGGTGCATCCATATAAATTTACAGGTTCAATAATCTTAACTCCTGCACCTTTATTAATATTCTTTTCCATCTTGTTCCTTTATATTAAATTTTTCTCAACGACACATAATTGCTAGGATCGTGACCTTGAAATTTTTCTAATTTAATATTATCAAATTTAAAATTTTCCATATCGTTAATAATAACTGCTTGTCTATGATAGGCCATTTTGGGCGGTCTATCAGTTTCATAGAGACTGTAGATATTATATCGATCCTTTATTTCCCAAAGGTATCTATTCACTCCGGGTAAGTCCGAATCATCAAATATAATTATTCTAGAATCCTTTAATTGTTCATGATCCCACTTAACTGTTTCATAGCTGTGTCCACCATCTATGTAAGCCCAATCCACTTTTGTTGATTGTAATGTGTCTTTGGTGTAACCTCTCACTAGATCAAAACTAATATTTGGATTTGAAGTTGACAGTTGAGTTAAATTATTAAAACATTCGTTAAAATTTCCACCGAGCATACCATTATCCTCTTGAAGATGGAAATTGTCAGTTTCTAAATCGAAAACATCATAGCCTATCAAATGTAGTTTTTTTACCTTGGTTATTAAGTTGTCTGCAAAAAAGATCATACTTCTTCCTTTGTGGACACCAGTTTCTAGGTATGTGCCGGTATCAGATTTTATATCTAAAGCTAGGCAGGCTGATGTTGCAGCACCTAGATAAGCGAACATTTTTCCCATTTATTCTCTCATTCCATTGAACACTGTTTTTTTAAATTTAGAATTATCCTGATCAATTGACGATATTAAATTTAGATTTAAATCTAATTTTTCCATTAACCTTGCTAAAGCTCTAGTGTCTTTAGGTAAACACATTCCACCATATCCTCGTAGACCATCAGACACATCCAAGTACATGTCTACAGCTTTACCAGTTTTAATATATGAATTCTTTATAGTTGTATAATCACAATTTAATTTTTCGCATATTTCGTACATGATATTTGCAAAAGTTACTCTAAGACTGGCATAAACATTATTGTAGTATTTTAGTATCTCTGCTTCTGTTGGTGTTAAGTGTTCAGTATTCTCTGGAAGATTGCCATGTGCTTTAACTACTTTTCTAAAAACCCAAATATCAAAAGTTCCCACGGCTAATAATTTATGATTGTTTATAAAGTCGTCGGCTGCACATCGTTCTCTTAAAAATTCAGGAACAAAACAAATTGCTAGATTTTTATGTTTCTCTATCATGCTCTGTGTGAAGCCGGGCACAGCCGTACTTCTTATAGCAATGATTCCTTTGTAACTATTATCATCCAATTCTTGTATAACTGATTCTAAAATATTAGTATCGCACTGTCCGTCAGCCGCACTGGGTGTTGGCACACATAGAAAATTAATTTCTGTTGATAACACGTCTCGTATTGTCGTATCGAGTTTTATATCATGCACTAGTACTTCATGACCTAGATGTTCGAATCCCTGTTTGTTTGCAGAACCAACTGCTCCTACTCCTATAATTCCAATTTTCATAATAATGAGTCCACTGTAAGTTTCAATCCGTCTTTTAAATTAAACAGATACTCGTAGTTTGTTAATCTTAACATTTTAGAAGTATCGGGACAACGTCTTTTTGCACTCCCAACAGGTCCTGACATTATTTCAAGTTTGTTGGGATCAACTCCCATAATGTCCATTATAATTCTTGCAACATCACTTATTTTTACTTCTTCTTGTTTGCCAACATTAACTATTTCGTTGTTAGCATGTTTAACCAAGTGATGAGTGATATTAACTGCATCTTGCACATAACAAAATGATCTAGTATCATCGCCTTTGAGATAGTATTCTCCTTTGGCTACACGTTCTACAAACTCTGATATGAAATGGTCTTTTTGTCCAGGACCGTATATGTTAAAATATCGTATAACCAGCCAAGACAGTCCACTGTTTGCTACTAAGTTTTCGCCAAGAGCTTTTGGTAAGCTGTAACTCCATCGAGGATTAGTTATATCTTTAAACATCACAGGAACATTTTCGTCTGTGGGAACAGGATACAATCCGTCGTCTATGGCTCCATTGAAAATTTCACATGTGCTAGTGAATACAAATTTTGTATTAGTTTTGTTGTAACGTTCAATAAGATTAAATGTTGGAATGGTGTTATTAAAAGAAACTTCTGTAGGAATTTCATAAAATAATTTAGTTCCGTTGGTTGCTGCCATGTGAATTACCACATCTACATCGGGTAGATTTTTTGTTATTGATTTATCGCAAAGATCCTCACCTAATATTTTATCAACTACGAAAACTTCGTTGTTTTTTTTAATTAGATTATGGTAATGGCTTCCTATAAAGCCTTTGTGACCAGTTAACAATAGTTTCATTGTTATTTTATAATCCTTTGTTGTATCATTTTTTTTCTTACTTTCTGGCCAGCGTGATCCGATCGTTCTGCCTTGCCAGCTGCTCCTATCCAATGAGTAATATATTCATCTAAAAAAGAAATAGATATTGGCAAGCTCGTAGGAGGCAAATGCCCTGTGATATCGTGAAAATGTTCTTTACCGGTACGAACCATTGATTCTTCAAAAACTCCAGTGTCAGACCAGTCATACAATTTAAAAGCTTCATTAGTTAAATAAATATTTTTTTGTATTTCAAAAAATTTTTTAGCAACGGGATGATCTAGATTATACACTATTATTCCAGTTTCTACATTCAGTCGATTGTATTTTGTTTTATTTGGTGATACCCTATCTATTCCAAAGTATCCGCAAAATTTTCCATTCAATGCACGAGTTATTACAGACTGGTCGAGTTGTTTTTTTATAAGCACATCGGAATCCAGCCATACTAAAATGCCAGTGGGGTCAGTTTCGTATGCTTCCCATTGAGCAAACGATTTATGACTAAATTTTTTCCATTCTCTGTAATATCCAGGTGGTTGCAAATCTCTAGGTATTGAACTGGGAATTTTTTCAGCTTCGGCAAACCATGAATATTTGTCTTTAGCTGGAATTGATTTAGTGTACTTTATACCTAACTCTGGAGTATCGTGTAACCATAATTCCCAATCACCAGGAATAAAATTTTTCCAAAACTTTACAGTGTATTGTCCTGTGTAATCCCAATATTCTTGACTTAATGTTGTTAAAATTTTTATTTTCATTTATACGATCCTTATTTCTGCACTGATATGTTTTTTATGTTTGTTTAAAATTTTTAATATTTCAATACTATTATCGTTGTAAAAGATTTCTTTGGTTTTTAAATGTAGTCTAATATCTAAAAATATTCTTGTATTTTTATGCGAATGCTCCAATATTAAATCTTTATATGTACTTGCTGGATAATGAAATCCACATGATAGCCAGGAAGTAATTACATCAAATTTTTTGTCTTTTGGAATTGAAATATTATTAACATCGATTAAATTATAATTTTTAGTTTCTTTAGCATCGAGTTGTTCTTTAAGCCAGGACATTGGATGATAAAATAAAAATTCATTAGGATTAACATGGTAACCGTCTTCGCTAACTAGCTCTGATGTATTTGTATTCAAAGATGTGTCACCGTCTAACAACCATAACTCTGTTCCGTATTTGTTGTTAAACATTCTCGATTCCCATGCTAGTCCGCACCCAATATCTAATATTGAGATTGGAGGATTTTTTAATTCGGCATCGAGCAGATCAAAATTTAATTTTTTTGCTGCTTGATATTCCGGTGTACTCCACTCCCCCAATAACCATTTTGACATGCCTTATTTGCTCCTTGTATATCCAACAGTTTCTCGTTCAATATCGTCATGATCAAACTCGGCCCAATATAATTCAAAGGCTACTGTGTCTTCCACTGCCTCAAATTGATGATATTCACCGGGAGCTACTTTGGTATACTGACCTGCTGTCAATACTGTTTCGTCTATGAGATCATAATTGTTCTTCCACACTCGGATGATCATCTTGCCAGACTCCACAAAGAATCCGTTCCACTTGTATTTGTGCGTGTGTTTGGAACACGTGCCTCCGGCCTTGGCTTCGATGCGATGGAATTCTAATACACCGTTAGCTTCTAATAATTCTGTTTTGCCCCATACTTTTCCTGCTATCATGATGCATTCACTCCTGTTGATTTGGTATTAAATACTCACATATTTATCCATATGAAATTTGGTCTATTCAAAAACAACGGAGCACTCAACAGTACAGACATCTTCTACTATGTGGCCGACGGCTTGCAACAGTTGGGTCATACAGTGACCTATGACCACATGGAAGACATAGATGTGCCTGTGATATGGTCCATGTTGTGGCATGGTAGAATGCATGGCAATCAAAAAATTTATCAATCATACAGGAGTCGTGGAAAGAATGTATTGGTTTTGGAAGTGGGTGGCATACAGAGAAATGTCACTTGGAAAGTGGCGTTGAATGGCATCAATCGTTCTGCTGATTTTGGCATGGGTGACATGGATTCTGACAGACCCCATAGATTAAAATTAAAATTAAAACCTTGGCGCACTGATGGTGAACACATTTTAATTTGTGCTCAACACGACAAGAGCGAGCAGTGGCGAGACATGCCCACTCTGGACAGATGGGTTCACAACACTGTGCTCAAAATTAGAGAACATTCCCAAAGACCCATTGTGATCAGACCACACCCACGTTGCCCTATCAAAGATACATTTAAAATGTTTGGCAATGTCACTGTTCAAAATCCTGTGCAAATAGATGGAACTTATGATGATTTTAATTTGGATTTTCGCAACTGTTGGGCAGTGGTGAGTTGGAGCAGCAATCCCGGACCACAAGCAGTGATTGCAGGCGTGCCTGTGTTTGTGGGTCCTGACAGTTTGGCACATGATGTGGCCAATACAGATTTGGCAAACATTGAAACACCACACATGCCCCATCGTGAAAATTGGTTGGTGAATTACGCTCACACTGAGTGGACCGTGGATGAAATCAGAACCGGAATTCCTTTTAAACGCTTGACTTTCTAATATCTACCGCTTATAATTAGCGTATGCTAATTTCTAATCAAACACCCATGATATACACAGTGGAAGACTGTCTGGAAATTATGATGGGCTTCAGTGATATTTTGGTTTCTCCTCCTTTCGAACTGTTGGAACGTGATAAAAAAATCTTACAAAGCATTGCTTCTAAAACATTTAAAGGTATAGGATTAACTGACAAGCAATTGGCTGTGATTAAAAAAATACTTTTAACTAACTATATTCAACAATTTTCTGATAGAGATATTGATTTAATCAAGTCCTTAGAAACGCTGCGAGGTCCACTGCGTGAATTGGATCGTTCCACATACATCAGACTTAGAAAAGTCCAAGACATTCCCGAACTCAAAGACGTGTATAATCAAGGCAACTTTGGCATTGAACTCCAACTGATAGATGTGCGTTTTCCTTTCAACATGTCCTATGCTCGTTTGCTGAATGATGTGAAGAAAAAATTTAGATACGATGATAGATATTTCAATCATAACAATCATTATTTTTTTCCCTATGATGAAAAATACGTTTATCATTTGATTGATAAATTCAAAAACAAAATCAAAGACATTGATCCTGAATTGTTAGAAGTTTATCAAAAACTGTGTGACATAAATGCACACCCTGAGCAACATCTGCCTGGCATATACGATTACGAAATACGCAATGTGCCTCGTGAATATATAAATCATTTGCACAACAACATAGGTATTCCCAACAAAGAAAATTTATATCTTTATCAAGATCGTCGTCAAGCACTGGCTTTGGAGTTTATGGAGAGTGCTGCTGTGCAGGAGTCATTGGGCAAAATAGATATTCTAAGTCAAAAAATTGCAATGAGAAAAACTTTTATTGTGAACATAAACAAACACAAATGGACTCTGGATCAAGTGATTGGATCTTTGAATCAACTGTTGAGATTTCCACTTTTGGTGGTGTTGAATGAAAAACAAGCACTGAATGATTATCATCAGATACACAGCAGACTGAAGTTGCTGTTTCCATCTTCTGCACAATCAGTGCTGTTTAGACTGCCAAATGAAGAAGCCAACAACATAGAATTCAACCTGCGTGTGTCAGAAGATCGCACAAATAATTCCATTGATGAAAACACAAAAATAGTTTATATTAGTCATAAACGTGTGCCCAAACCTTTGATCAAATCTAAATGGCGAGCACAGGCTGCTATCAGTTTAAGAAGTGAAAAGGAACACAACCAAGTACAAAACTTTTTGCAACAGTATGATTTGATCATACAGTATGACCATGAAGAAAGTCCTTGGAACATTTGGCATCACGAAGTGGAGATCATATAACATGAGCGCTTGTAAAATTATTATTCAGGATGAAGTCAATGTGAAGATTGATGGATTGGATGTGGATATACGCAGAAAAATAGCCAACAAATTAAAGTGGGCTGTGCCATATGCTAGATATCTTCCACAATACAAACTGGGCAGATGGGATGGCAAAGTGGGATTCTTTGGATTAGGTGGCAATGGCTATGTGAATCATTTGGACATCATCATTCAACTGTTGAATGACTATGGCATAGAGATCACAGAGATTGTTGACAATCGTCACAAAGTGGATCTTAAATTCAACAAAATAGACAAAAACTTTTTTGCTGATAAAACTTGGCCCAAAGGACACATTATGGAAGGACAGCCAATAGAGTTGAGAGATTATCAAGTGGACGTGGTGAATAACTTTTTAGAAAATCCTCAGAGCCTACAAGAAGTGGCCACTGGAGCAGGTAAAACAATTATCACTGCATGTCTCAGCAAGTTGTGTGAACCGTTTGGCAGAACCATTGTGGTGGTGCCCAACAAGAGTTTGGTCACACAGACCGAAGAGGATTATATCAATTGTGGATTGGATGTGGGAGTATATTTTGGAGATAGAAAAGAATTGAAACATATTCATACCATTTGCACATGGCAATCATTGAACGTGCTGGACAAGAAGACCAAAGACGGTGATGCTGTGTTAACATTAGCTGAATTTTTAGAAGGAGTAAACACCATTATTATAGACGAAGTGCATCAAGCCAAAGCAGAAGTATTAAAAAAACTACTCACGCACAATTTAAGAAATGCTGCCATACGTTGGGGACTCACAGGTACCATTCCCAAAGAACAATTTGAATTTCAAGCCATACTGGCCAGCATTGGTCCTGTGATCAATCAGATATCTGCCAAAGAATTACAAGACAAAGGAGTGCTGTCACAGTGTCATGTGAACGTGGTACAACTGGTGGACACAGTGGTGCATAGAAACTATCAAGAAGAATTGAAATATCTAATGACTCATGAACCACGCATGAAATTTTTATCCAAAATGCTGAACAGAATCAAAGACTCAGGCAACACATTAATATTGGTGGATAGATTGGCAGCAGGCGAACTGTTGCAAAAATTAATTCCAGATTCTGTGTTTATTCAAGGAGAAATGAAGTTGGCTGAGCGTAAAGAAGAATATGACCAAATATCCAATTCAACCAATAAGGTATTAATTGCCACCTATGGTGTAGCTTCTGTGGGTATTAATATTCCCAGAATTTTTAATCTAGTTTTAATTGAACCTGGCAAGAGCTTTGTGAGAGTGATACAGAGTATTGGCAGAGGCATAAGAAAGGCGCAAGACAAAGACTTTGTACAGATTTGGGACATAACGTCCAGCTGTAAATTTGCCAAAAGGCACTTAACCCAAAGGAAAAAGTTTTACAAAGAAGCAAACTATCCTTTCACAATGGAAAAAATGGAGTGGAATTAAAATTATGAGAATATTAACAGTGGACAACAATACTTTTTTACTGTCCAAAATGCCTGAGCAGATCACTGAAGATATCAGTTTTAGTGTGTTGGACAACAGCAATCCCAAAGACCCGGATTTCTTTTTTATGCCTTTGATTTTTATTGAAAGTTTTTCAAGCCCAGCAATAGTGCTGGAGATTGGAGGTCAAGAACTCAGTATGCCTTTGGACTGGAGTGTGGCCGTGGGAGATCCTGAGAGTGGTTTTGATTTACAAATAATACCATTGACCAGTTTGAGTGACAGAGGATTCGAAGCATTCAGCCTTAATCCATTATCGGGATTCAGACCAGAATTTGTGCCCATCAAGGTGATTAATTTTTACAATGATGTCAAATGGTACTTCCCTAAAGTCAAAAACAATCAATTAATCACCACACCGTTGACTGATGTAGTTAAACCAAAATGTGTATTTTTTATCAAGGACGTGAGTAGACAGTGTGAAAGCATTGACCATTCATTGCTGTATTAATGACCAAAAAAAGAAAACCCCAAGAACAGGATCCAAACACAGATCTGTTTACAAATGAAGACCACAGTGAAGAAGATTTATCTTGGATGATCGAAGATTCTGATACTGAAAAAAAAAATAAAAATGGAAAAGAAATTTAAATACAAAGCAGGAGTAATTTATTCACACGAATCTCCGGATGGGGGTCGAACTGTTTACGCAGTAGAAACCGGAACCAAAAATAAAAAAAGAGAATTGGTTTATAGAGATGAAGAATCTTTGATTGAAGAAGAAAGCCAAATTAGAAACCAATATGTTACACCCGAAGCAATTAGACTGTGTAATCAAAACAAAGGATTGCAAAAAGCCTGGGAAAAGTATATAGTACTATTGAGATTATCAGGATTCAATGACTAACAAATTACCATTAAAAGACATACTGGCAGCCATAGACATGAACGCTAAAAACGTTTGGGATGAGCTGCCTGATGATGAACAGAAACAGGTGAGTTTCTTTTTGTTGAACAGATATGCCAGTGCTGTGAAAGGCAATAACACACAAAAAGAATTGGCCATATTCAAAACCAATGAATATTACAACAAAAACTTTTTTACAATACAAAAACACAAAAAGTTGCTGTGGTTTTTGCTGTGCATGACTGCCAATGATAAAAAAGAAATTAGATATCACGAATGGATAGGATACAAGCTCAAAGATGCTGGTTCTCAAAATAAAGCAATAAAATTTTTAAAAACTTTATATTCCAATATGAAAGAAGATGAGATTGAATTGCTTGCCAAAATTAACAGTAAAGAAGAATTGAAAGAACTGGCAGAAGCACATGGCATGGACAAAGCAGAAACTAAAAAGGTATTATGAGCGATCGACCATACACTTGTCAATACTGTAATACCAGCTATACCAAAGAAAAAACATTGGCTGTGCATCTGTGCGAACAGAAACGAAGATATTTACAAAAAGATGAACGCAGAGTACAGTTGGGGTACATGACATTTGTGAGATTTTATCAAATATCTCAAAAGTTGGATGGCACAAAAACATATGAAGAGTTTTGTAAATCGCCCTACTATAATGCATTTGTTAAATTTGGATCATTCGTGTCCAATGTGAAACCCATGTATCCAGAAAATTATATTGATTATGTGATAAAGAGTGGAGTCAAATTGGATCATTGGTGCCGAGAAGAACTCTATGAAAAATATGTGTTGGAATTAATATTGAAAGAATCCATGGAACCTGCTGTGGAAAGAACCATTAAAAACATGATGGATTGGGCAGACAACCACAATGCAGATTGGAAAGATTATTTTAGATATGTGAGTTTGCCTAGAGCAGTGTATGATATCAAAGATGGCAAAATTTCTCCTTGGTTGATATTGAACAGTACCACTGGCAAGGACATGATGAGCAAACTCAACAATGAACAATTGACCATACTGTATCATGTGCTGAATCCTGAGCACTGGTCTCTTAAATTTAAAAGAAACCCAGCAGATGTGGAAATGATCAAAGAAATAATCAAAGAGGCCAAACTGTAAATGAAATCAAAAAAGTTTTGTTATGTGTGTAAAAAGATTACTCCACACGAGCCAGATGCCAGCACAGCTATCACTTATTATGGAAAAAAACCTAATATTCCTTGGCAATGTGTTATTTGTTATCCTACCTCTCTTGACAAACTGTACCCTAAGAAGTTAAAATAAACTATGCCCGATATTGATATAGATTTTGCTGATAGAACTGTAGTGTTAGAAAAATTCAAACACATAGTTGCTAAATTAGAAACTGGAAAGAAACATAATACTGGAATTTATTTCACAGAGATACCTCACAATCCTGTGGATAATTTATCTACATTAAATTACGATGAAGCTGAAAACAGAGGATATTTTAAAATAGATTTTTTAAATGTAAGCATTTACAAAAATATAAAAAGTGAACAACACTTGAAACAATTGATGACCAAAGAACCCATGTGGGAATTACTACAGGAAAAAGACTTTGTGGATCAACTATTTCATGTGAATGGACATGTGGAAATTTTACAGAAATTGAAACCCAACAATATAGAACAGTTGGCAGCAGTGCTGGCTATCATCAGACCAGCCAAAAGATATTTGTTAAATAATGATTGGAAAGAAATCATGCAACAGGTGTGGATCAAACCCACTGATGATTCTTATTACTTTAAGAAATCCCATGCCACTTCTTATGCTGCGGCTGTGGTGGTGCACATGAATTTAATCTGTGAAGAATTAAACAATGAAATATAAAAATCCAATTAAACAAACTGATCATGTCAAAAGAGAAAACATTACGCAGGTGGTAGAAAAAGTCTTCACTAGAGAAGTAAAGTGTTTTGGTGATGATGAGTGGGGAGGACACCCCACAGTGTTCTATAACATAGATGAAACCAATGAAGTGTTTTGTGGTTACTGCGACAAAAAGTTTATATATGTGGGCGAAGATGCGTAAACTGATAGATGGAACTGAAGCAGCTGAGTTGGAACAATCAATAGTTTTAGAAATTAAAACCAAATGCCCCAACAAATATCTGTTAATAGATTTAGAAACCAACGAAACCTATCAAGGTACCAGCAATAACAAATCTGGCGAGCATTGGTCCAAAATAGAGAATTCTTTCATAAATGAATTTAAAAAATTAAATCCAACCCCTGCCGCAACAGCAGTTAATGTTCAAGAAATTTTGGATGCTGTGGATGAATTGTTAAAACTTTAATTTTTGGGTCTTCTTACCAATTGAACTGATTTACGTTTGGTTCTTTTCACTGCTAAATTGTAAAGATTTACTGTGGGACCAATCACTATTCGTACATCTTTGGTATTCATTATCATTAGAATATTTTTAAAGAATTCAATTTCTTTGCGTAAAAATATGCCTATGGGAATCATTCTGTTGCTCTCCCACCACCAAGATTCACACAGTTCGATGAATTCTTTCTTCTCTTCTTCGGTGTGTATTTGAGTGTACACGTACATGCTGGTGATATTGTGGTCTTGATTGTTGATTACACCCACATATTCTTTTTCGCCGTAATTAACGACACTGATGAATGGGAAGTTTTCTTCTATATTTTTACGCAACATTTTTCTATAAATACACTATAAATTACAACTATACAACTATGCAACTAATTTACCGATATTTAGTAAATAACAAAGTACTTCTGACAGCGGATCTGGCAGGAGAAATAACGGAGTATAAATCAGTGTATCAAAGAAACATTAAAATTTACAGAGGAATAGACAACTTAATCACCTTTCAGATCAACAATGCTGATCAGAAACCCATTTCTATTGACACAGAATACACTCCCACTTTCTACATGTATGATGAAAACAATACATTAGTGGTTACTAAGCAAGGCACCATCATTGAAACTCAGGACAGTTCAGTGTACACCAACAAAGGGCAGTTCACAGTGACCATTTCTGAGAATGATCTGTTGGATTTAAAAGCTCAGTATCTCAGCTACACAGTGTGGATGACCAACAACACAGATCAATCAAAATCATTAACTTATGCCAATTCTCACTTTGAAAACAAAGGCATCATATATTTGGATCACACAGCATTTCCAGGACCAATGAATTCTTATTCAGTGACCACATTTGCTGAAACAGGTATTGGCACAGATATTTTTATTTCAGAAACCATCAGTGGTCAGCCATCCATCAATGGTAACTCTGCACTGCACACAGCAGCCATTTATAACACAGATGCCACTGCCACAGTGACCATTCAAGGCACTTTGGACAATCAAGTATCCAACAGCACCAGTTGGGCAGATATCACTGCTATCAGTCTCACTGATTCTGACACAATCAAATATGCCAATTTCAATGGTGTGTTCAATCATATCAGATTCAAATACCAATTGACCAATTCTGGTTCCCTAAACAAAATATTAGTGCGTAACTAATTGACTTTTACCAATCCATAAGTTATAATAGCACAATGAGTATTGTGTTCGATACAGTTGTTCAATATCTTCCCAGCAAGAGGAAACAGACTCCCAGTGGATGGTTGAGTTTCAATGCGCCTTGTTGCCACCATAATGGCACCACTGCTGACTCAAGGAGCAGAGCAGGGTTGATTCAAAATGCTGATCAGGGATTGAGCTATCACTGTTTCAATTGTGGTTACAAAGCCAGTTGGGTATCAGGAAGAAATTTAACTTTCAAATTAAAACGTCTCATGCAGTGGTTGAACGTGCCCGATGATGTGATTACAAAATTGGCATTGAACGTGCTGCAACAAACAGATGAAAAAAGTATTCACAGAAATCTTGCTCAATTTCCTAAATTTAAAACAGTAGAACTACCGAAACAAGCCAAAACAATTTATGAATGGCACAAAGAATTTTTGCAACAAAACAAAGAACCCAATTCAAATTACATCAAAGTCTTAGAATACATCAACAGTAGAAATCTAAACATCAATGATTATGATTTTTATTGGTCGCCAGAAATGGGTTACAGAGATCGAATGATTGTGCCTTTTTATTATCAAGATAAGATCGTGGGTTGGACTGCTAGAAAGATTGTGGATGACAAAGTAAAATATCTATCTGAACAGCAACCAGGATATGTGTTCAATCTGGATGCACAGGATGATGATAGATTATTTGTGATAGCAGTGGAAGGTCCTATTGATGCAATATTGTTGGATGGTGTGGCGTTCTTGGGCAGCGAAGTAAAACAACAACAGAGCATGTTGATTAAGAGTTTAAACAAAAAAATTATTGTGGTTCCAGATAGAGATTCAGCAGGTGAAAAGTTAATACATGATGCTATGGAATTTGGTTGGAGTGTGAGCATGCCTGAATGGGATCACGATGTGAAGGATATCAATGATGCTGTTATTAAATATGGTAGACTGCACACTTTGTATTCAATAGTGAAGCATGCTGAAAATCAGCAATTAAAAATAAAACTGAGGATGAAAAAATGGCTGTCATAAAAACAGTGTTAAGATTTATATTTGCTCCTGTGATCAAATATTACCAATACAGACAATACAAAAAGAAAGTGAAAGAATTACAAAAAAGAGATCCTTTCATCTACAGATAAAATGATAATTTGGGGGATTACTGCTAACAATCACGATGCCAGTATTGCCGTGTTTGAATATAAAATAGCAGGATTAACCAACAATAGAAAACTTAAATTGCTTTGGGCTGGTTTAACAAAAGATTTTTCCGATGTGCCCAATGATCCTGATCTTAATAGAGGAATTGTTGAACATCTAAAAGAAAAATACGGTTCTCCAAAAGAAATAATATTTTATGAAAAACCGTTTTTAAAAAGTTTAAGACAGTTGTGGGCTGGACAAGGATTTAAATTTAGTGAAAACAATATTAAAAATTATTTAAAAAGATACGGATTAAATGTGCCTGTTAGATTTGTCAAACATCATGAAAGTCATGCTGCTTATGGATATTACACCAGCACATTAAGAAATGCTGTGATTATTGTGTTAGACAGCATAGGAGAGTTTGAAACCATCAGTATTTGGTCTGGTTTGGGAAATAAAATTCAAAAAAGATATTCTCAATCATATCCGCACAGTGTGGGATTATTTTATAGTGCCATGACACAACGATGTGGATTCCAAGCCAATGCTGAAGAAAACAAATTAGAACAGTTGTCCAAACAAGGTGATTGGAGAGTGTTGTACGATGTGTTTAATGAAGAACTAATCAAAGGTAAAATGCCATTTGAAACTCATATTAATCTACATCGAGGCTGTCGTTGGTGGAGACCTGAATTGAATTCTAAAAAAGATTTGGCTAATATTGCTGCTACCACTCAAAAAATATTTGAAGAAGTTATTTTGGAACATTGCAGTTGGGCAAGAATGTTTGTTACAAGTAGAAATTTAATTTTGGTTGGTGGATGTGCTTTGAATAAAACTGCTTCTGATAAAGTCAAAAATTTATGGAATAATTTTTGGACTCCTAAAAATCCAGGTGACCCAGGATCATGTGTGGGTGCTGTTCTTGCCAAATACGAAAAACACATTGACTTTAATGAAAAATTATGGTATAATAAAGGTTAGACATGTCCGATAATATTAAACAAAACACTGACTATGGTTATGATATACAAAAAGTATATCTAGAAATGATGTTGAGTGATGCACAAACATTTGTGCGTTGTCAAAACATATTTGATCATACTCTGTTTGATCGCAGACTTCAACCAGCAGCAGAATTCATTTACAATTATGTGAGCAAATACAATGCGTTGCCCACCGAAGAAATGGTCAATTCCAGTTGCAAAACTGAATTAAAAGTTCCCAGCAATCTTAATGAACAACACTTTGATTGGTTGTTGGATGATTTTGAAACATTTATTAGACACAAAGGATTAGAACGTGCCATATTAAAATCAGCAGACATGTTGGAAAAAGGTGAATATGGTCCTGTGGAAGATTTGGTTAAGAAAGCAGTACAAATAGGATTGAACAAAGACTTAGGAATTAATTATTGGGAAGACCCCAAAGGTAGATTGAAATCACTCAAAGACAACAACGGTCAGGTCAGCACTGGTTGGAAAACATTAGACAAAAAGTTATTTGGTGGATTCAACAGAGGTGAGTTGAATATATTTGCTGGAGGATCAGGAGCAGGTAAATCTTTATTCTTAGCCAACTTAGGTTGTAATTGGGCATTGTCTGGATTGAATGTGCTGTATCTAACTTTTGAATTGGGAGAAGGATTAGTAGCAATGAGATTGGACAGTATGATGACCAATATACCTTCTAGAGAAATTTTTAAAGACTTAGATGGTGTGGAGATGAAAGTTAAGTTGTTGGGTAAAAAGTCTGGCAGTTTCCAGATCAAATACATGTCCAGTGGTAAGAATGCCAACGATATTAGAAGTTATATTAAAGAATTTGAAATTAAAAACAATAAAAAATTTGATGTGATATTGGTGGATTATTTGGATCTTATGATGCCAATCAGTAGAAAAGTTAGTCCTAGTGATTTGTTTGTTAAAGATAAATTTGTATCAGAAGAATTAAGAAATTTGTCCATGGACTTACAAACTATATTTGTAACAGCTTCTCAATTGAACAGAGGTGCTGTGGAAGAGATTGAATTTGATCATTCACACATAGCTGGTGGATTATCCAAAATACAAACAGCAGACAATGTGTTTGGTATATTCACATCCAGAGCAATGAGAGAACGTGGTAGATATCAAATACAATTGATGAAAACTAGATCATCCAGCGGTGTAGGTCAAAAGATTGATTTAGAATTTGATCTTGATTCTTTAAGAATCAGAGACTTACCAGAAGACGAAGAATACAAAGAGTTTGACAGCAGAAAATCCAAAATATTTGACAGTTTAAAAAAGTCCAGCACAGTGTCAGATGATGTTCAGTCTGATTCAATGCCAGTGGATCCCACTCAAGGTGTTAATATTGTTAAACCCAAAACAGAAACAGACTCTACCAAACTGCGACAATTTCTAAATAATTTAGGACAAGACAAAGAATAATACCTGCACGGAAATCGACTCCGTGCAGATATTGATGGCTGACTTCAGAAAGAAGTATTCAGCTCTGTTTATTTTTAGATATTATTTGTTGATTACAACTTTTCTTACAATCACCCTAACACTTACTGTTTTACTAGAAATAAATTGTTTGATTGTGTCAATCACTCCTGTGATTGTATTGATTATAGCCTTCATAGCCTATTCTCCCTTGTTTGAGTTAAGACATCATTCTATGAATGATGACTAGATATTTATTAATCAGAATGTAAATGTAAAATGCTGTTAGATTAATTATAAAGTAGTATAATTGAATGTCAAAACTATTCTTCTCTCATTGGCTATTGGAGTTTGACTACTGTGGAATTGAGTACCATCAAAACTGTGCCATGTGTTGCACACAGGTTTCACAGATTCTTGCACTGTGTATTTTTCACTTTCTTTTCTTTCATTATAAATTAAAGTATCACCATCAGATTCTATCACATAAAATAATCCTGTTTGGTGTGGACGTCCATCATCAATGTGTGCATCATGAGTGACCAAATACGGTGTGCGTGTGATCAATCCCAAACGTATGCGATACAAATCTTTCAGTATCACTCCTTCTTTATCCAAAGCCACGCATAGAATATTAAATGCAGCATCAAAAAGATTGCTGACAGGTCCTTGTTCATTTTTATAAATCAAGTGACTGAAACTGCCAGCATACTCGCCTTTTTCTGTGGGCAGTGCTGTGGTGGTCATATGGTACCAAACCACTCCTGGACTGGCCAGTTGTTGCTGAGCCAAATTCAATTGATTTGGTCCTAATAAATTGGTAATATGTTTAGACATTTTATAGTAGTTATTGCATTGCGTTTTGATTGATTTCCTTCATGATAATGTGGTATTTGCATATTGATTGTTCTTAGTTCATGTTTGTTATCTTGACCCGTATAAAGACGTGTATATGGGAATTAAATGGTGTTTTTTAGGGGTATTGAATGGTGTGTGTCCACAGTTTGTCCACTACCGTTTTTACACACTGCTGCCATTCACTCACATCAGATTCAGCTTGTGCCTGCCACCAAATATCCTGATCCCACCATCCTGCTTGAATGGTTAGGTTTTGATTTTTTACTTGGGCCACTACTCCGGCTGCTGTGTCACAATCACCGTTGATGCCAGCCAGCACTGCTCGTTCACACCACAATTCAATAGTTTCCTCTGGTAGTAAGAATGGTTGCCAAAGATCCCATGAACGTTGATCTTTGTCTCTGATTTGAACCACCACACAACCAGCACCAGCAGCAGGCAACATCAATTCGTTTGGTAATATTTCGTGAGCTCCACTCCATGTGGGATGATTCCAATTGTTCTGTGTGTCTAATAAATTCAAACGTTGCACAGCACACTCAGCCATAATGATGGCAGAATATTCTCCATCAATTAATTTTTTTAATCTAGTACCGATGTTGCCTCGTAGACTGACCACTTCTACATCTGGTCTCAACAATCGAAACTGAGCAGCACGTCTGGCGCTGCTGGTGCCTACGCGAGTGTAGCTGGGAATTTCAGTGTAAGAATTATAAGCACTCAGCACACAATCTCTACGATCATCTCTTCGCCACACACAGCCCAACAGTGTGGTGCCTGGTTGCACTTGAGTAGGCACATCTTTAGCACTGTGTATTACACAATCCACTTCACCTGCCAGCAATGCTTGTTCTAACTCTCTACAAAAAGCACCTTTGCCGCCTACTTCACTCAAGGGTCTATCAGTTACTAGATCTCCAGTGCTGACAATTTGTTTGATTGTGGTGGGTATGGATAAACCTTTCAGTGCCCACTGTGTTTGCACCATGGCCAGGTCTGACTGACGACTGCCCACAGTGTACACAGAAGTTTTCATGATGGTTTAACGTCTACCCGACAGACCTTTTTTCTTGTGTTTCTTATCCAGTCCTAATTTTCTTTTGCGACCAACGGGTAGATCCATCCAGTAGCTCATGGGTTCACCTCGCTTGGTGAGATAGGTCACTTGTGCATCTGACACTTTGACTTTGGATTGAAATTGTTTCACTGCTCTTTTCCAGCTGAGTGCATCAATAGAATCTTTTTTGATTGTGCCTTGTTCAAAATAATCAAATTGGTATGTTTTCATTTTTGGCATGATTGAATCCTTTGTTTTGAAATATTTATTGTGAAAAAAAAATTAACAACTTATTCTGAAATGATAATTAATGTATATGGCCATACTATACCAATTATGCTGTGGTAACCAACACCAATTTGAAGGATGGTTTCCCAGCATAGCACAATTTGACACACAAAAAGAAAAAGGACAATTGCAGTGCCCCATGTGTGGCACCAAACAAGTGGATCGTGACATCATGTCACCCAGAGTGGGCAAAAATAAAAAAATCAAAACCAAAAAGTCCACACGTCAAGAACGCTTGGATGCATTAAAAGATCAAGTGCAGTCTCCTACAGAAATGATGATGGGCACTAGAGTGAAAGAAATGATGCGTACCATACGTGATCATGTCAAACGTGAATATGAATTTGTGGGTGATCGCTTTGTGAAAGAAGTTAAAAAATACGAACATGGTGAACGTGATGATCGTTTTTATGGAACTCCTAGCGAGGAAGAAGCACGCAAATTGATAGAAGAAGGTGTGGATCTGTTTGTGGTGCCTGATGTTAAGGACGATGCCTAAACACATTAAGTGCAAATATAATAAATTTTTTAAGTGATCCATTCACGATAAATAATTGCATGCACACACACGGATACAACGATAAAATTGGGCCCAACGCTGGCAATTTTCAAGAATATACCTACGAATTGGAATGGATGGAATGTGTGTGGAACAACACCTATCAGATCACAGACATGGTCACTGCCTACTGGTATCCATGGATACGCAATGCAGTGTTGGAGTCAATACCTCACACAGAAGTTAATTAATCCATGATAGAATGTGTTTGTTCTAAATGCTCTTGTGAACATCATTGTGAACAAGAATGTGCTGAATGTCAAATATGTGAAAAGTGTGACTGTGATCACTGTGAAAACAAAAAAGAGCATAAAGTAGATATCTATCTAACCTAAAATGAAAATATCTGAATTCATATCTGAAGGTGCTGGTTTGTCTGGATTTTTCAAAGACGAAGAACTCAAAGCATGGAATTTTCCTCAGGGATATGCTTCTGATGCAGATGTGGAAGGTCCTCATCTGAGCAACAGCACTGCTAGAGAAGTTTTGACAGCATTGGGAATGAATCCAGATTTTGAAAATTCAGAGCCTGTTAAAATAGAGGTATTCATTAATCTTGCCACACAATGGTTACAAAAACACATTGGTAAACCCAGCTCAGCTAGAACAACCACAGTGAATAAAAAAGATTCAGGAGCCACAGTTTATGATATAGGTAAACCTCAAGGTCGTCTTAATGATTTAATATTACAATTGAGCCAACAAGCAAGAAAAATCAAACAAAAATATCCCACCATCACTCACGTGGCCTTTGTTTAATATTTTTATTATCTATTTTTCAATTCTTTAATAACTTTTAATTGTTCTTCAGCAGTCATCTTGTGCCAGTTATTGATCTCGTCTGCTGTTCGTGAGCAGCCCATGCACAAACCACTCTCCCAGTCAATGGAGCATATTTGAATGCAAGGGTTCGTCACCTGCTGGTGTTTCTTTTCCATGCTGTTATTTAATGTTTTACTTGTCAGCAGTTATGTGTGGCAACACAAACTGTATGCCCAGCCAACGAAACTTCTTGGCACTGTCGGCGAAACTGCAGTTGATCCTGGCAGTTCTTACTTTATAAGGATTCAAAGGTTCTATGACCACTGTGTTTTCTCCCGTGAATCTCAGTGGCACAGTGGGCCAACTATCTCCGTCATTGGTGGTACACACTATGTGCTTGAGATTCTTCAACCCTGGCACAAACTCTATCTCCAGCTGTGGTGGGTTATTGAACTCTGACACTTTCTTGTCTGCAGGTAGGAATCGTACATAGGGCATGGGCAGTGTGTTCAACACCATTTCAAATCTGTCAGCCTTGCCCCAATTCTCGTTGATGGGGAATCGTGGCAGTTCAAACTTGTCTTTAACACTGTCCATCACCCCTGAGTGCTGTCCAAATGCCAATCTGAATCCCATGTCTTTAACCAGTTCTTTGAACTCTAGGCTGTACTCTCCAAATGGATATGAGAAATACTCGGGTATGGATCCCAGCTCTCTCTGAAAGTCTTTGTTAGCCTGCCATAGATCATTCTGTATCTCATCTCGGCTTTTGTTCATTAGATAATCATGTGAGTATGAATGATGTCCTATCACTCCCAATCCAGACTCGTGTATCTCTCGCACCTGTGCCCAGGTCATGTAATTGCGATTCTTAGAATTAATTTCTCTGGTGTTCAAGAACAGCACAAAAGGTATGCCTTCTTTTTTCAGTATGGGCCAAGCATGTTTGTAGAAACTGGCCCAGGCATCATCCACAGTTAATAGCACTCTTTTATTGTACAGTTCTCTGTGCCCATGCATGTAGTCGTCCAACTCTTCTATGGAGATAAAATCCAGATTCATCTTGCGTATCATCCGGATCTGTTTCTCAAACTCTTTGACTTTGACATTGGTTGAGGGATATTTGTTTTCGTCAAACTTGTGATACATCAATCCAATCACACCGGGCTCTTTATGAGGTTCCATGGACACAGCGATGCTATTGATTGTGAAAAATAAAAATAATAATAGTGTTCTCATACTTGTATTATAGTTTATTTTTAGTAAATGTCAATGTTAGTTTGACAACTTGGGCCATTTGCTTAGATCAGGAGCAGTTTTCTCTATTTTGGCTTTTTCTTTGGGCAACTTGGGCATAAAATTTATGCCTGTGAGTTTTTCCACTGCAGACACTGTGGTGGCATATTTGGCAAGATCTTCCACAGGTAGAGCTGTGTTGGGAAATATGAATGCTATGGCTTTGCCTTCTTTTCTATCAATAATCACTTTCCACAATTGATCAGGCACTCCCACTCGACCTTCACCTATGGTTTTGTATTCTTTGTTGTAGGCCGTGCCACTGATCACATATAGATCCATATCATGGTCTACCACCCAATCTCTCACAAATGTTTCCAACTGTTTCCATATGCCTCTGTTGTGATTGGGCACCTGTGGAACCATGTTGGATAGGAAGAAACTCTCACTCATTACTTCTTCATTCTGTGTGTTGTTGCCTGCTGGAGCAAGATGTCCTCGGTCATAGGGATGGCCTGCATAATCTTTCAGTGTGCTTTGATGCTGTGCGGGTATGGCAGGATCTGGTCGAAAGTCATCCTTGCGTTTGAATGTGCCTGTGGTACCTTCTATGGTCACATGCTCTACCACATACTCTGCTGTCTTGGTATCATATCTGTAATGAACAGCATAATTAATTTTGCAAAGATATTGAGTGTTCTGTTTGATTTTAGAAACTGGTGCACCTAAAAGCACGTGTTGTGGACACTGGTCATCTATAGGATTTGCCCAAACTCCTGTGATTGATAAAATTAAAATTAATAATATTTTATAGTACATATTGAATGTACTTATATTATACTATATTATATGTGTTTGGAAAAGGCTTCACAGTGCCAAAAAAGCACTGTGAGCCCGGAAATTAAATTTATTTTTTCTTTTTTTTGGCAGGCTTTTCGTCTTCTTCGTCTTCAAAATCAACGTCTGTGTCTTCTTCATCGTCAGTTTCGTCTTCGTCAGTTTCATCGTCGTCAGATTCATCTTCAAAATATGAATCATCCTCATCTTCGTCTGTAGTATCTTCTTCTGTAGTATCCTCGTCTGAGTCTTCATCAGAGTCTATTTCATATATGAAATCTTCAATGATTGATTTAATCTCAGTTTGTTTTTCTTGTATTTTTTCTATAGAGTCGTCAATTTGTTCAAACAGTTTGTCAATTTTCTTTTGATTAAGTTTAGCCATAGTGATCCTCCCATTGTGTGGTGATGTTATTTAATTTATAATTGAAAAATTTTAAATGACCATTTAAAACAAATTATATACCTAGATAACTGCGTACATTATTGCTGTAAATATTAAGTCATGACAATATCAAACATACTTAAACCTATCAGTGTGGCTCTAGCTATATTCTTAGCTGCAGACTACTCCTTTGCTGGACCATTGCCTGACTACTCGTTCAAAAGCCCTGCTTTTAATGGCAATGGTTACAGCACTCACGAGTTGACCAAGTATAACCTGGAACAAACTCGTGCCAAAGAGATTCAACAGGCCTTGGAATCCAAAGCTGCGGCTGCCAAAGCAGAGGCCAAGAACACTCCAATCAATCAGTTTATGGTCAATTTGGAATCAAGAATTTATGCACAGATCAGTCAAAATCTAGCCACTGCCATGTTTGCGGATGGGGCAGCCACCACTGGCAGCATGACCTTCCAGGGCAACACCATATACTGGAACAAGAACGGCACCACGAGCATCACGTTGATGGTAACAGATACTCTGGGCAACAACACCACCATAGAAGTACCATTGGGACAATTTACATTTAATTAATATGATAAAAATTGCATTGACATTGGGATTACTACTGCTGAGCAACTGTGCCATGTTGCAGAAGAGCGGCATGGAGAGCAAACCCGAAGTCACTGAGATGAAAATGCAGAAAGAATTTGACACAGTGCCTGCGCCAGCACAGAAGAAGATCACAGTGGCAGTGTACAGTTTTCAAGACAAGACAGGACAACGAAGGAACACTCCCAACATTGCCAGTTTCTCCACAGCGGTCACCCAGGGTGCGGAACCATTCCTGATCAAGGCCCTGCAGGACGTGGGCAAGGGTCAGTGGTTTGATGTGGTGGAGCGAGTGAACGTGGACAACCTGATCAAGGAGAGGACCATCATCAAACAGATGAGAGACATGTATGAGGGCAACAATTCCAAGGCAGTGCCACCATTGCAGTTCGCAGGCATCATAGTGGAAGGTGGCATCATTGGCTACGACAGTGGCATGGAGTCAGGTGGAGCTGCCTACAAATGGTTGGGCATAGGACCACAATCACAATACAGCAAAGACATCGTGACAGTGAGCCTGCGAGCGATATCAGTCAGCAGTGGCAGGGTGCTGACCACCATCACAGTGAGCAAGACCATCTACAGCACAGCAGACAGCATTGCTGTATTGAAAGCATTCAGAGGCGGCACTGCTTTCTTTGAAGCAGAAACAGGATTAACTATCAACGAACCCACCACACTGGCAGTGAAAGCCACAGTGGAAGCAGCAGTAGTTGAATTAATAAACGAGGGTGAGCGCAAGGGCATTTGGTCCTTCAAGCCAACACCTGAAAACTTGGATGATTGGTATGAGAATAGCAATGGTCCAAAAACAACAAGCAAAAACGAGGGAAAAAATGAGAGCAAATAAAATAATACCTTGCTTGGTGGCAATCTTGTTATCAACCACTGCCATGGCAGCTGATGACTTGATCTATATCGACCAAGTGGGTTCGTCGACAGACGTCACAGCGACACAGACAGG